>Ga0307378_10008204_pt1 | contig 13911 bp, 19 predicted proteins | sample UN1MG_FD_202238 | JGI IMG/M metagenome (GOLD analysis project Ga0307378, IMG submission 202238) | Soil microbial communities from Risofladan, Vaasa, Finland - UN-1 | ecosystem: Environmental > Terrestrial > Soil > Coastal area > Acid sulfate soil | place: Finland: Risofladan, Vaasa | collected... | reverse complement strand
CATCCCACCCCTGCTGCTGAAGCAGGTATATCGCATAGGCTGAGTCCTTGCCGCCGGAGAACAGCGCCGAAGCCCGGGCCATGGGATGGGGATGGTAGCCGATGGTAAAAATACCTGTTCCAGTCGGCATGGAGGTTCCTCGTCGGCAAAGCCATACTGGATTGCGTTTATGTACCTGCAGCTCGATTCACACGGCGTGTACTACTGTCCCAAGTGCGACCGTGCGGTGTCCAAAGAGCGCCTCGAGGCCATCGACGAGGAGCTGAGGACCAAGTTCGACAGGGGGCTGGTGAACGGCCTGATATGCCCGGTCTGCGAGACGGAGTTCATAGACCTCGATAAAGTCCATCCCGAAGGGGTGAAACACATCTGCGGCAAGAGGAGGAATGAGAAATGAACTTCGATGAGATCACAAGCAAAGCCTTCTCGGAGCTGGTCAAGGACGATCCGCTTGTCATACTGCCGATCGGGGCGACAGAGGAGCATGGTAGTCATCTGCCGTTGGGCACGGACTCGTTCCAGTGTGAGTATGTCGTAGAGCGGCTCGCTGAGGAGTTCGACGCACTGGTCCTGCCTCCAATCCGGTACGGGGAGTGCCGGTCCACCCGGAAATTCCCCGGAACGATATCGCTGAGGGCCGAAACCGTCCAGGCGCTCGTCACGGACATCCTGTCCGAGCTCGCGAGGAACGGAGTCTCGAAGGTCATCGTGCTATCAGGACATGCCGGGAGCGGCCACATGGCAGCCCTCAAACTGGGGGCGAACAGGGTGGTCGAGCAGCATCCTGACATGCGCGTCATGGTGCTGTCGGACTACGACATTGCATACGACCTCGCCGGTCAGGAATTCCCCGCGAACGATGGTCATGCGGGCCTCATAGAGACGTCGAGGGTGCTCGGCATAATGCCGGATCTCGTAGGTGAGGACCGCCCTGTCGGGGACACGAGGCCTCCGAAGTTCATGGTTGTCGATGACCCGCAGAGTTACTTCCCGACGGGCGTGATGGGCGATTCCCGTGAAGCGTCCGCCGAGAAGGGAAGGCGCATCGACGAATACATATTCGAAAAGCTATCCGACATAATCGCGGACAGCTTCGGCCTGTCCAGGAAGAGCTCTGGAGGGACGAGGAAGGCAGAAGGGAAGTGATTGCAGTGGACCGCAAGGAGATCGCAGCGAGGGAGGCGGTGAAGTACGTCGAGGACGGCATGGTCGTGGGGCTAGGAAGCGGCTCGACGGCGACGATCGCCATCAAGCTCATAGGCCAGAAGATAAGCGAGGAGGGGATAGACATTGTCGGGATACCCACATCGACCGCGTCGGACCTCCTGGGCAGGGCTGTAGGCATACGCATCGGCGAGCTGGACGAACACCGCGAGGTGGACATAACAATCGACGGCGCAGACGAGGTCGATCCACGGCTGAACCTGGTGAAGGGCTTGGGCGGGGCTCTCGTATGGGAGAAGATAGTCGCGGCGTCAACGAGGGTCGAGATGATCGTGGTCGACGATACGAAGATGGTCGAGTTCCTGTGCCAGAAGGCGCCTTTGCCAGTCGAGATAGTCCGTTACTCCCACAAGACAACGGCCAGGCGACTGGAGGTCCTGGACTGCGAAGCCACGCTGCGGCTAGACAGTGACGGCAATGCATTCGTGACCGACAACGGCAACCACATCGTCGACTGCAGGTTCGATGGAATAGACGACCCGAGGTCGATGGAGTCGGAGATAAATGCAATCCCGGGCGTGGTGGAGAACGGACTCTTCATCGGGCTGGCGAGCAAGGTGATAGTCGCGTCGAACGACGGGATAAGGATATTCGAGCGGGCGATGCTGGAACTGTAGGCCGATGAAAGAGACTACTTCGCGAGCTCCTTGAGCTGCTTGATGTTGTTCTCGATCGTCTCGATCTTCTTCCTCTCTTCGGCTTCGACCGTCTCGATGATCTTCTCAAAAGGTATGGCTAGCTTGTTGGAGTGGACCGGCCTGCCCTTCCCCTCCTTCTTGATGTCGCGCTTCGAGACCCACTTCCTCCTGCGGAGGTCCTGCATCGCGATGGACACCTCTGGCTGTCTGAGGCCAGTGGCGCTCTCTATCTCGACGGACGTGGTCTCCTCCTTCTTCCTCAGGTACACCAGCGTCTTCGCCATGTTCTTGGACAGGCCCGTTCGAATCAGAAGCTCGACGAGCATCTCGTCCTTCTTGGTGAGACCTTTGTCTGTCATAATAGACGCCTAAGCCAATTATTCGTTACCATATATTTATTGTTTGCTATTTGAATTTCGTGATAATATATATGGTCCCGAATTCGTACGCCCGCTGGGAAGGGGCGGGCGCGTCCCTGGAACCGCTGGACCCATGCGATGTCCGATAGGGGCAACCGGCAATGCTTTAATAATAGTTCCCGCTTACTCGTCACCAGCCCCATAAGGCCGCTGATTGAGATGAAGAGACCACGAGTCATGAAAGGCTACTGCCCGAAATGCAAGAAGCACACCGATCAGGAGGTCGAGAGAGTGAAGACCAGACCCAGGAGCGAACTCAAGTGGGGGCAGAGGCGGTATCGACGTGCCACGTCTGGGTACGGCGGTTTCCCGAGGCCTAAGTACGAGGGCAGGCAGAAGCCCACCACGCGCGTGAGCCTGAGGTACAGGTGCAAGGTGTGCAAGAAGGCCTATCAGCGACCGTGCATAAGGGCCAAGGTGTTCGAACTTAAGGAGGCCTGAGACCGATGAGCTCCATACCGTCTCCCAAGAGCAAGTTCATCTCCATCAAGTGTCAGGACTGCGGCAACGAGCAGATGGCGTTCGACAAACCCGCCACTCAGGTCAAGTGCCACGTTTGTGGCGCTACTCTGGTCAAGCCCACCGGTGGTAAGGGCGAGATCAGAGGGCAGCTGCTCGGAGAGGTACAGTAATGCTTCGCAAGGCTGATTTTCCAGAGGTCGGGGATCTGGTCGTCTGCAGCGTGCAGAACGTCAAGAACTTCGGCGCTTTCGTGACCCTCGACGAGTACGAGGGGAAAGAGGGTTTCATCCATGTCCGCGATGTGGCCACCGGCTGGGTCAAGTACATAAGGGACCACGTCAGGGAGGGCCAGAAGATAGTCTGCAGGGTCCTCGGTGTGGACCTGGAGAAGGGGCACATCGACCTGTCGCTCAAGCAGGTGAACGACCACCAGCGCAGGGAGACGATCCAGGAGTGGAAGAACGAGAAGAGGGCGGACAAACTGCTCGAGATGGCCGGCAAGAAGCTCGACAAGTCGCTCGAGGAGGCGTACGCCGAGGTCGGCGACAAGCTGATCGAGGAGTTCGGGGCGCTGTACGGCGCGCTCGAGGAGATCGCCGCCAACCCGGCGTCGCTCAAGGACCTGGGGATCGACAAGACGTGGACGGTTGCGATCACTGAGCTAGCGAACGACAGCATCCAGCTGCCGTCGGTGTCAATCGACGGTGTGCTCGAGGTCACCAACCCTGCCCCAGACGGCATCGACAAGATACGGGATTCGATCCAAGAGGGCCTCGAGGGAACGGAGGATGAGATTGAAATCCACTATCTCGGCGCACCGAGATACAAGATAACTGTCACCGCTGAGGACTACAAGACCGCCGAGGAGGAGCTGAAATCGACCGTGGACAAGATAGTCGCCTCCATCGAGAAGACCGGCGGAATGGCTTCTTTCAAGAGGAAGGATGAGAAGTGACGAGGACATCGCTTCGGAAGTGTGCCTCCTGTAACCGTTATACACTGAGTGAGACCTGTTCCGGCTGCGGAGGCGCAACGTTCATGCCCATCCCCGCCAAGTACTCTCCCGGAGACCGTTACGGAGTGTACCGGCGCAGGCTGAAGAAAGAGATGCAGGGGTGAGATGTATGGATGACATCATCGTCGTGTACAAGGAGAAGCCGGAGCTCAAGGACCCGATACTGATCGAGGGCCTGCCCGGAGTGGGCAACGTGGGCAAGCTCGCGGCCGAACACCTCGTCGACCAGCTGAAGGCGACGAAATTCATAGAGATATTCTCGAAGTACTTCCCACCACAGGTGCTCGTCAACGACTCAGGTGTCGTCAAGCTCGTCAACAACGAGATGTACTTCCTCAAGAGGGAAGACGCCGACCACGACCTCATCATACTCGTGGGCGACTACCAGGGCCTCACCCCCGACGGGCAGTATGAGTTGTCGGACCGGATGCTCCGTATCGCACAGGAGTTCGGGGTCAGCATGACATTCACGCTCGGCGGCTACGGCCTCGGCAAGCTGATCGAGAAGCCGAGGGTGCTGGGCGCCGTCAGCCACGAGGACCTCGTGGAGGAGATGAAGGCGTTCGGCGTCACGTTCTCCAAGGGGGAACCCGGGAGCGGCATCGTCGGGGCAAGCGGACTCTTGCTCGGCCTCGGAAAGGTGTACGACATGCGCAGCGTCTGTCTGATGGGTGAGACCTCAGGATACTTCGTGGACCCGAAGGCCGCGCAGGCGGTGCTCGAGGTGCTGTCGAAGGTGCTCAAGGTGAAGGTGGACTTCTCAGACCTGGAGGACAAAGCCGAGCAGATCGACATGCTCACTTCGAAGCTGAAGGAGACCGAGCCCCAGCAAGAGCCCAGGAAGGAAGACCTGGGCTACATCGGCTGATAGTGCTGGAGCGGAGGTTTCCGCCCCATTTAAAATGAAAAAATAGGGGGGAGGTTATCCTAATTGATGAGTCGAGGAATAAAGGAGTTAGAGTGCATCCCATCCCGTTCTGACTACTTCTTCAGATATTCTTCCTCGTAGGCTCTTATTGTTGCGAGTGACTGCTCCGCGTGCTCGAACTTCTTCATCCTGTCCACGACGAGTTCGAGGCGGGAGTAGATCAAGTCCCGTATCCCAGCGCGTATCGCCTCAGAGCGCGACGGGAAGTCATCGATCTCGACGAGGAAATCGAGCGCCCGAAGATGTCTTTCGGGTATCCGTATCGTTATCTTCTCGCTCTCTTTCTCCATCGGTCGTCGCCCCGTGCGTGAAGCGCCATCTCCCCGATGGCACTTGTACCTCTTCTGCCTTACGCTTGTCGGACAAATCCCTTATAAAATTATAAATATATAAACCTTAGGTCTATTAACGTCGCTGAGTGAGAAACATCGTTGATTGATCCGCGCATGCGATGTCTGAACTGCAATCCGAAAAACGATTTATATGGAGTGCATGATAGGGTGGTTCACATCGCATCCGCGATGACGTATGCCCCGACTTAGCTCAGACTGGCTAGAGCGGCTGACTGTAGTATGGAAATCGGCACGACCGATCTCAGTCGCCGAAATCAGCAGGCCCCCGGTTCAAATCCGGGAGTCTGGACCATCTCCCTCTGTCGAGGCGCCATCACGTCCTTCTCAGGTGGTGCGCGCGGTCTGGAGTGATGACCTCCTTGTTCTTCTCCAGCATCGCCATCTCTCGTTTGTCGAACGCTCTCGGGTCGACTGATATGATTAGTCTCGTCGCGCTGGCCATCGCGGTCTCCGACCATCTCTCGATCGCCTTGAGCGTTCGCTGGAAATCGCTGCTCGTGACGAGGTACTCGATCCCGTCCACGATGATGACGCCGTTCTGCGACCGCTCCATGAAGTTCACCAGCATATCCGTGAGCAGGCTCAGCTTCGATGGGTCCAGGTTGTCCTTGCCCGGAACGGTCGAGAGCCAGATGATTGGAGTGGTCTGCAGGTAGAATCCTGACCGCAGGTCGTTCGGGTACTTCCGTGTGATGATGAGTCCCTGTGCCCTGCTGGCATACTTCGTGCATTCCCTGCATGGACACGGCAGCCCGCATGAGCCACAGTCAATGCTCTCGCAAGGGAAGCTCTCGTCGTTCTCGCAGTCGAAGCATCTGCCCCTCAGGATGTCGACGAACATCTCGAAGGCGAGGTCTGGCTTCTCCTCCTCGACGAGGTACACGCGTCGATGGAGCAGCTCGTATGATGCCTTGCTGCTTGATATCGTCGCCTCCATCGTCGGCTCCCTGAGCACCATCTGTCCTCTCGCGATGGATATCGCGAAGATCAGTCCCGAGGCCGCGATCCCCACGACGATGGCCAGCGATGCGATGGAGATGTCATCCGCTCCCGACAATGCCCCATCGTCGGTCTGGAACAGATAGGGGACCGCGCTCAGCGCGAATACCCACAGACCGACAAGATAGACGAATCCCGATCTGCGTTGTCCGGGGGTGGCACGTCCGATCGATATCACGATGAAGCACATCGCGATGATCATCATGATCAGTGGATAAAGGACCATCAGCTTGGTGCCGAACGAGGATATCTCCGCGCCGTCGGTGAACTGAATCTCAACCAACGATCCGAGCGCCACAGCGGCAGCGATACCTGCGATCATCAGCAGTCCATATCGGTTCGGCGGCCTGAACGAGATTTTGCGCTCGATCGGGAACACGATCGTCAGCTGCCATAGGAATGTCTCGGAAAGCAGGACGGAGAAGACGAAGGTCATCCCGACAGTCTGTGCGACCTCGCTCCTCGCGGGTCCGACAAGGGGGTACATCGCTCCCGTTATCAGGGCGATGAAAGTGCCCCACATAGCAAGCAGAAACAGCATCGCGGCGCTGGACTTCGGGTTCGACATCAGGGCCAACAGCCCTGCGCCCAGGCATATCGCCCCGGCGATTAACGATGCAATCCACAGAACCGCTATCATCTCTCTCTATCCCTTCGCATCCCAGTCGCAAGCGCTCGGCCTCAGCCTCTTGCTCACACAGATGGTCATGTCGGGCCAACGGTCAGGCGGTGGTGGCGGCTCTGACTGATTCCAGGAGACGCTCCACCTGGAACGGCTTCGCGACGAAGTCTATCGCTCCGGCGCGCATCGCCTCCTTCCTGAGTGCTTCCTTGACAAGGGCGCTGACGACGATTATCTTCGCGCTTGGGTCGAGTTCGATGATCTTCGTGATCGCGGAAAGGCCGTCCATGCCGGGCATGAGTATGTCCATCAGGACGATGCCAGGTTTCAGCGCTTTGTACTTCTCTATGGCCTCGAGGCCGTTGGCTGCTTCTCCTACGATCTCATGGTCGTGGCTCTCGAGGATATCACGAATCATCTCTCTTATGAACGGTGCGTCCTCGACGATTAGTACCTTCGCCATCCTAAGCCCTACCTTGTCTACGCGACCACTGTGCTTTCTTCCCTTCAGTCGCAGACTGTTCTAGTTAAACGAATCCGTGCATATATAAGTTGGCCACTTTAATTCTCAATATTCGGATTGACTCCACTGGGCGAATCCAGCAGGATGACGCCACGAGCGTCAGGAGGAAGTCTCCGGATCGGAGTGCGGCAACCTGGCCGTGGAGCAAATGCCTACGGCATTCCGTCTGACATTCGGCGGTCGACCTCCAGACCTGATAAGAAATAAATACTATGTACTGCATTAGTAATTATCGTCTGACACTTGTCGGACTGAAGGGATGGGCAATGGTACTTGGACTTCGCAGGCGGTCTGCTCAAGATGACGGCTCACCTCAGGAAGAGGGGCGCGTACCTTACAGGTTGGCGTCTTACGAGCACGATTGCGAGGGCAAGAAATTCAAGTCCAGCAATGTCGTGTACAGCTTCTGGAGCGCGGCGAAATACACACTGGTCCTGTCCATAGTCCTCTGGTGGCTGCCTCTGTTCGGTCAGATGATCGCGGGATATGTCGGAGGAAGGAGAGCGGGTGGCCCGTGGAAGGGAGTCGCCGCGGCGATAGTGCCCGTCGCATGCCTCTACATCATCCTGACCGGTTTCGACAGCGGATTCTTCCCTTCGCACCTGATGGGTGTCGCGATAGCCCCCGCGGCCATGGCAGCCTCCTTCGGCGAGAGCATACCCTTCATCTCACCTTACATCCACTTCTCTTCAGAGTACGTGGGGTCGTTTGTCGATGCCCTCGCAGGCTCGAGCCCCTACGGCATAAACACATATGTCGTGACCGTCGCCTTCGCGTATGTCGGTGGTATCCTCGCCGAGCAGAGCAGGCGGGAGATCGAGTTCACCTCAGGTTCGGTCATGTCCAACACCACCGTACTGATGCCGAACGAGCAGCAGGGATTCCACCCATACCCCGCACCTGCCCGCCCCGGCCTCGCTCACATGATCGCGTCGCACATGCCTTGGTCGCATGAGCACGCCGCAAATTACTCTCACCAGCACGTCCACGCGCTGCCGCCGGCCCGCGCGGGTGGATGGGAGTACGCATCAGGCGCAACCTTGGAGAGCCACATCTCCCAGGAGCAGGAGGATGCCGTCGTCGAAGAGCCCGTGCGACGCAGGCACGTCGCGAAAGCCGGTAGCAGGGGCTCGAAGGGCAGTCATCACAAGAGCAAGGACCCATGGCAGAGGGCTCAGAGAAGAGTCAAACAGCCCTATTCGGCGGCGAAGCGGTTCGTCCCCGAGGAAGAAGACCCGGTCGCTCAGCGTCAGCCGAGGAGGCGGAGCCAGCAACAGTCGTTCTCTGGCAGGTCTCGTGGCAGTGCTAGGTTCGTTCCCGCGGACGCGAAGTCCGTCAAGCGTGCGAGGAAGAAGATCGACCGCGAATGGAACAGTCATCCGAGGGCGGACCGCGTGAGGCAAAGGCCTGCGGTGGAGTTCTCGGATGATGATGATGGCATGACGGAAGATGCCGCCACGCGTGCCCACAGCAGCGTCCGTCGCCAGCGCCCTCCGAAGTCCGACAGATGGAACTCCATCTGATCGAGCGAAGCCCGTCAAGCCCGGCTCTGTTGTGCGCTGTGAGCGTCACACGCGAACCTATTTATTCGCCGAAATGTTCGCTAGTCTTGAGGCTTCGGTCGCTAGCGCGTAGACGACCCGACAAGTCCTCACGAGGCTGGAACGAATGTTCTGTCCGAAATGTAAGTGCCTGTTGTATCCGAAGGATGGCAAGTTGGCCTGCAGGAAATGCGGGGCCGAGCACGAAGCCATCGAGGCGCAGAAGCCTCAGGTGATCAAGGCCAAGTCCCGCGGCAGGGAGATGGCCGTCATGGATGAGATCTCCGGCACACTCCCTACGGCCGATGTCGAGTGTCCGACTTGCGGTAACAGAAAGGCATATTGGGTGCTCAGGCAGACGCGTGCCGCGGACGAGCCCGCCACGAGGATATACAGGTGCGTCAAATGCTCGCATTCATGGCGTGAGTACTAGTGCACTGGATGGATGCGCAAAGCTTTTTAAAACACTGAAGGGTTACAGGTAGGTACGGAAGGGGGGTCAATGTTTCAGGCGAGAGCCAGAGCTGAAATACTCAAGGAAGTCGTCAATGTAGTTTCGACCCTTGTTGACGAGGCCAAATTCACAGTGAATGCTGACGGGCTGACTCTGCGGGCAGTGGATCCCGCCCACATCGCGATGGTCGACCTGACGCTCGGAAAAGACGCCTTCGAGGAGTTCAAGGCGGAGGAGAGCGAGATCGGGATTGACATTGACAAGCTCAGCCAGTTCCTCAAGTTGGCCAGGGCCGACGACATGGTGGACCTGAAACATGACGAGGACAAGAGGAAGCTAAAGATAATGGTCGGCGACATCACGAGGCACATGAGCCTGATTGACACGACCGGCATGAGCGACCCCAAGGTCCCGAACCTGGAGCTCCCTGTCTCTGTTACTGTGAGGGCCGACGACCTCATGCAGGGCATCAGGGCCAGCGAGACCGTCTCGGACCACATAGCACTGGTCGCGAGCCCGGATGGGTTCGAGATGAGCTGTGAGGGAGACATGGACCAGGTGCACTGGAGGAAGGCTAAGAAGGACCTCGTGGCTCTCGAAGCCCCGAGCAGCGTCAGAAGCCTGTTCCCACTCGAGTATTTCTCAAACATGCTGAAGTCAGTCTCCTCTGGCAACCTAGTCACGATGCATCTCGGCAGCGATTACCCGGTGAAAATGGAGTTCAAGATCGCCGGTGAAAAGGGCGAAGTGAGGTACCTACTTGCTCCGAGGATCGAGAGCAACGATTGATTGGGGGTCTGTGGACAACGGGGAGCGTAGTGCGTCTCGTAACCGTCCATCGATGGTCGACAGGATCGGATTATTGTCAGGCTGATTTGTCATGAACAGGCTGAGGATCGGGGTACTGGCATCCGGTGGCGGCACCAACCTCCAGGTCATCATCGACTCATGCGAGCGAGGCGAGATCGACGGCGATGTCGTGGTAGTCATATCGAACGTACCCGATGCCCAGGCGCTCGTGAGGGCGGAGAAGCACGGCATAGAAGCGTACTGCTTCCCACACGAGGGCGTGACCCGTGAGCAGCACGAGGCGGACATCATCGAGTGCCTCGAGAAGCACAATGCGAACCTCGTCTGTCTCGCCGGATACCTCCGAATGCTGACGCCGCTGCTGATCAACCGGTACGCCGGCAGGATACTCAACACTCATCCCGCGCTGTTGCCGTCGTTCGGCGGCAAGGGAATGCACGGTATGAACGTGCATAAGGCCGCCATCGACTACGGCGTCAAGGTATCTGGCTGCACGATCCACGTCGTTACCCTGGAGGTGGACGGCGGCCCGATCGTGCTGCAGAAGTCCGTCCCGGTCCACGAGGACGACACGCCTGAGACACTCCAGGAGAGGGTGCTCAAGGAGGAGCACAAGCTGTATCCGCGGGCGATACAACTCTTCGCCGAGGGCAAGGTCAAGGTCGAGGGCAGGCGGGCGAGGATAATCGAGACATAGCCGCGCGTGAGTCAGCGACCGTCGAATAGTTTAAACTAGTGTGACCGATATCTCGCACTGAAATCACACACTTATAGGTGAGGATATCTTGGAAATATACGACGGCGAATTCATAAGCGAGCTCGAATCGATCGCTCGCAGGGTGCGGGCTCACGCCGTGACTATGATATATCAGGCCGGCTCAGGTCACCCTGGAGGCTCGCTGTCTGCCGTCGACATCCTCGTGGCGATGTATTTCCATATAATGAAGCAGGACCCGAAGCGGCCCGACTGGCCCGAGAGGGACAGGTTCGTGCTGAGCAAGGGCCACGCGGCCCCTGCGCTGTACGCGACCCTAGCTGAGGCGGGATACCTTCCAGTCAAGGAGCTGGAAACCCTCAGGAAGCTGGGCAGCAGACTTCAGGGCCATCCGTGCATGCGCAAGACGCCTGGCGTGGAGATGTCCACGGGGTCGCTCGGCCACGGCCTCGCTGCCGGGAACGGCATGGCGTTGGCCGCCAAGCTGGACCGGAAACTCTACCGGATCTACGTCGTCTGCGGAGACGGAGAGATGGACGTAGGCGAGACGTGGGAGGCGGCCATGCTCGCATCGCACTTCAAGTTGGACAACATCACCATGTACATCGACAGGAACAAACTGCAGCTGGACGGACCGACGGAGAAGATCATGTCGTTGGAGCCGCTGGGCGACAAGTGGAAGGCCTTCGGCTGGCACGTGATAGAGATAAACGGCCACAGCATGAAGGAGATTATCCAGGCCACGAACGAGGCGAAGAGCATCAAGGGCAGGCCGACGGTTGTCATATGTCACACCATCAAGGGCAAGGGTGTGAGTTACATGGAGGGTTCGCTGCACTTCCACGGGAAGGCACCTAGCGACGACGAGTACAAGCAGGCCATGAAGGAGCTGGGGGTGGCCAGGTAATGACCTGGAAGTGGGAGAGCCAGAGGAAACAGTACGGGACTGCCCTCGTGGAGCTGGGCAAGGAGCGGAGCGACATCGTCGTCCTCGACGCCGATCTCTCGAGCTCGACGCGGACTGCGGACTTCGCATCGGCCTTCCCGGAGAGGTTCTTCAACTGCGGCATCGCCGAGCAGAACATGATCGATACTGCGGCTGGGCTGGCTGCTTCCGGCAAGACCGTGTTCGTTTCCACATTCGCGGTGTTCGGGACCGGCAGATGCTACGACCAGATAAGGCAGTCCGTCGCGTACCCGAAGCTGAACATCAAGATAGTCGCGTCGCATGCAGGCATAACAGTGGGAGGCGATGGAGCGTCCCACCAGATCATCGAGGACATCGCGCTGATGCGGGTGCTCCCCAACATGAGCGTCATCGTGCCGGTCGATTCGAATGAGACATACAAGGTCGTCAAGGCGGTGGCGAAATCCCGCGACCCGGTGTATGTGCGCATAGGCAGAGCCGATGTCCCAACGGTGACGGACAAGGACACGCCGTTCGACATGAGCAAAGCCACGGTCATGCGGGACGGCGACGATGTCACTCTCATTGGCTGCGGCATCATGGTGTCCAAATGCCTCGAGGCTGCTGAGGAGCTCGCTAAGCACGGCATAGACGCCCGCGTGATCAACTTGCACACGATCAAACCGCTGGACGAGAAGACGATAGTCAAGGCCGCACGCGAGACGGGCGGCGTCGTGACCGCGGAGGAACACTCCGTCCTGATGGGCATGGGCAGCGCGGTGGCGATGTGCCTCGTGGAGAACTTCCATGTGCCGATGAAGCGCGTGGGCATACCCGACGTGTTCGGGGAATCCGGCGCATGCACGGAGCTGATGGAGAGGTACGGGCTGACTATGGAGAACATCGTCGAGGCGGCGCACGACGTGTTGAAGAGGAAGAAGTAGAGGCAGATCACATGAAGATATTCATAGACACGGCGAATCTGGAGCACATCCGAGAAGTGAACAGCTGGGGCATATTGGACGGCGTCACGACCAACCCGACGCTGGTCGCCAAGGAGGGCAGGGACTTCGGCGACATCATCCGGGAGATATGCTCGATCGTCGACGGCGACGTGAGCGCAGAGGCGATTTCCATGGACGCTGACGGGATGGTCAAGGAGGCGCGGGAGCTCTCCAAGATGCACAAGAACGTCGTCGTGAAGATACCGATGACCTCCGAGGGCCTGAAGGCCGTCAAGGTGCTGTCTGGCGAGGGCATACGGACCAACGTCACACTTGTGTTCTCCCCGAACCAGGCGCTCCTTGCAGCAAAGGCCGGCGCAACCTACGTCTCGCCGTTCGTTGGCAGGCTGGACGACATCAACCACACTGGAATGGACCTCGTCAGAGACATCGTGGCGATATTCGACGTGCACGGCTACGAGACGCAGGTCATCGCCGCGAGCATCAGGCATCCACTCCACGTGACCGAGGCGGCCCTCGCGGGCACGCATGTCGCGACCATACCGTACGAGGTACTGAAGAAGATGCTCCGGCACAACCTCACGGACGAGGGGATACAGCGGTTCCTGAAGGACTGGGAGAAGGTCCCCAAGAAGTGACGCCAACGCTGCTGGTCGCCAATCGGCCTGTCATCTGTGGCTTCTACCATATGTACGGTGACACGCTCGACCGGTCGAAGCCCTTCACGAGGTCTATCTCGTAGTCCTCCCTGGGTTTCCAGCCATAGACAGGGTAGACGAGTTTGGGCATGTACTTCGTGAGACTCCTTGCCAGGTCCGTCACCGGGTGGTCTGCGCCGAAGGTCTTGTTGCTGATCCTAGAGACAAGCGCTCGGGCCTCGCCTTCGTCAACCACTCCAAGAGTGTGCACATATTCGTGTAGTAGTATGTGGAAGACGTATGGTTTGAACAGCTCCGGCTCTGTCTCGCGTATCCTTGCGAGCGGCATCGAGTTGACGACGATTATGTTCGTCGCCACCGGGTAGAATGCCCCCACGAAACCGTCCAGCCCGCCACCGAGGTTGGCGAGCCCGAGCATCAGTCCTCCCCTGCACCTCCCAGTGCACTCGCTGACGGCCGACTTGACCAGCTCGAACACATCTACGATGTCCTTTGCCCGCTCGAGTCTCTCACGGAACGACGACTCAGTATCCACGTCCTATGTCTTTGTGCGCGCAAGGCTTTATGACCGTCGCTTAACGCATGAAAGGCCGCGCGAGCCGACAAACATGAAATACCGTCGATATCTCTTCCAGGCCTGTGCGAGCAGATGCGCTTATCGTTGGAGCAGGCCCCGC
>Ga0307378_10008199_pt1 | contig 13919 bp, 14 predicted proteins | sample UN1MG_FD_202238 | JGI IMG/M metagenome (GOLD analysis project Ga0307378, IMG submission 202238) | Soil microbial communities from Risofladan, Vaasa, Finland - UN-1 | ecosystem: Environmental > Terrestrial > Soil > Coastal area > Acid sulfate soil | place: Finland: Risofladan, Vaasa | collected... | reverse complement strand
CCTCCTTTTACACAGAATATAACACATTACTCTGTGTAAAACAAGGTTTTATTTTAATTATTTTTTTGTTCTAACGTGGCACCCAACTGCCACTATGGAGCGCAGCGAAACACCGATCAGGTGAACTGACTGGTTGGCGATTTTATTGTGAAATATTGTAAATGCGCAATTCATGACTATGGGGAAGTTGACTTGTCCAGTCACAGTTTATAATTGCCTTCAAAACCCCGCCAGATGAGCTTTGAAATGTTTTTGATTTGTTTCTGAAAAATGCCTCATCAATTTCGAACCTACTCTTGGGTACCATGTCGAAGTAAGCTACCAAATTGTTACTTGGATTTCTTAAATAGGATACCATTTCACTATCGGTAAGATAAACGAATAATCGAATAGCAGGCAAACTAGTGTCAAAATCAAGTAGCCGACTCATGTCATTGAAATGCTTTCCTGCTTTCTGTGGTCCAGGAACATTTTTGCCACTTGGGATCGCTCTGTCATATTTAAACTCGATTATTACTTCTTTGCCTTCATAATTCGGAATATAGGTATCAACTTGTGCTTTCTTAATTCTGTTATGCGGATATTCCATTATAATATCGTTTGGATCAAATGAAGGCTGTCGAAGCAATGCTGCAAAAAATGAATAACGAACCGAGTCCTCAGTTGTAAAAACATTATTTTGTAATCGCTTCTTTAATATTTCATTAAACGATTTATAAACATTTTCATCCATCATGATTGATCTCCAACGACTCGGATCAGTAGCGACGGATAGTGATCCGTTATAAACATGATAAAAATAGAAAATTTATAAAAGCAATAAGAATTTGAAAAATTGCTCAGCTATCCGCCGTCCACCTCAACCGGTGGTTATGTTTTATTTTTTAAATTAATTATTATCTTATTTAACACTGGGAGAATAATTATATTTTTCTTCAGCTCTTTCGACGATCCCTTTCACTTTTGATCCAAATTCACTTATGAATGGCATAATGAATAGTGCAATCGATGGTGTTGGCTTAAGTTTCTCAAATAAATCTTCGACTGGCTCAAAAACTTTCTCACAAATACCCAATCCATAATCTAATTCATTAATTGCTTCATAATCTAAAACATTTGAATAATTATTAATAAGCTCAACATAAAAATTTGCTACGTCTTCGGGTGAAACATCAGGCGAATTAGAAACAGATATAGCAGATGAATAAATGCGGTCACATAATTTCTGTATAATCTTTTCTGACCTTTTACCATATTTCATTTTCAAGAAGCGAACAGCAATGCCAAAACTTAAGCAAGAGAGAACAGGATCAAGTGACTTTCTATCTTGGGGGCTCAAACTTTCCGGGCTTGTTTTTTCTATTGAATCAATGTAGGGAGTAGTATCATAAGCATAGCAAACTTCTATGATGGCATTAACAACAGAATCTTCCACATCATTGCTATCATTTTTAGCTCGGAAGATTTTAGTTCTAATATTGTTCCAAAATGCCATTGCCATCATCTCCAGGGATTAAATCATCCGAAACATAACGTCCCGCTTAACCCGCCGGTGCTTTGTCCGGTCGGCTTGGAGCAGTTGTTAGCTCGTGAGTTGCCTACGCTTCATCATTTCAGAACTGCGTAAAGTAGTGTACCAACGACTACAACAATCCATACACACAAAGCACCCTGGGCGAGCCGCCTTTCAAGGGAAACTAAGCCCCCAGTGACTTTAACGATCAATTGGAGCCCCTTGCGGTCTTTAATTTCCGGGTATGTTTCATCACTCCATTTTAACCTCAGGAAGTGGCGCTTTTCGTTTGGTACTTTTTCGAACTCCCCTCCACTGAACGTAGGTGGAGGCTCCCGGTAAGGTCCAAAGATCACTGACTCAGCCGTGAAATAGCCGAGAGGGACTCCTATATTCATGAGCCTGGCCTCGATGTTCCTGAGGATCTTTTTGCATAATTCAAGATATTGTGCCTGTTTTGTGTTTAGCTTCACCCACATAAAAGCTGAAAGAATTCCTATGATGCCAAGGAAAAGCCGGAGGAATACGTCAGTACACGATTCCGGAAAGGGGGACAATTGCCTAAAGGCGGCAAGGAACAAGCCTGCCTGTAAAATACCCATCATAACCTGGACTCGTTTGAAATAATTTTCGTTGAGGAGCTTCCATTGAACCAAAATCTTGCTGTACGAGTCCATCAGATTTCTGGCTTCATTTTTGGGGTCCAGCGGCTGCCTGTCGCGACAATTGCCTTCAGTTTTTATTTCTGTTGGTTCGGTCATCTCCATCTCCTATTGTATTATGGATGGCTAACGATGAGTTCACATGCCTGTGGAACGCGCAGCGTGAAACAGGCCAGGTGGAACGATTTGTTCTACTTCTTTATCTCATAAATTGCCTGCGTGGCTTTCATATATTCGTGGATTTTGTTTCCTTTTATTTGGTAGACTGGCTGCGTTGCTTTCATGTACTCATGGATTTTGTCACCTTTAATTATATACTTAGCCTGTGTGGCCCTCATATATTCGTGAATCTTATCACCTTTGATTATATATTTTGCTTGTGTAGCTCGCATGTATTCATAGATTTTCATGCCGTCGAAACGTTTGCTATCTGAACTCATTTTTTATCTCCTTTTGAAGTAGAACGCTTCGCTTCACCGGGCGCGCTTTTTGCGCTCCGATGGAAGCGTTTGTTAGCTGTCATATTTAATCATTAATGAATTCTTCATATATTCTGTGAAAACTTGGTATTGTGAAATTTATTCCTTTTTCAGGCCCAAAGACCTTTTTCAATTGATGATAATAAAATGTATCAGACGTCTTCCAGTTCGGTCTTTTCGTGCGAGAGGCATTGGCCAAAGCAGATACTGCGCCGATAAAGCAGGCACCGCCTATTTTTGTAAGATCAAATGCATTATTTGCACCTGTTAATAAAGCTAATGCAGACATAGATGTGGGGAGACCTATCGTGAGCAATGAATACTTAAAATCATGTAGGATTTTGCCCGCCTGTTTAATAATGGACTTGTTATTGCTTTCTATTTCTTTTTGGAATTCATTAATACGCTCTTTAGTAAAATCAGCGTCCTCAATACGACACAACTCGGATACTAATTGATCAATTGATTCTCTGAAGGCTATTCGACCCTCAATAGTATTTTTTCGAAAATTAATAACCTCATTGATGCTCATGTATTCCAAACCTTTTGGCAACAATGAGGCTATGACCAACGATGATGTGACCTCTTTTGCTTCATCACTGTATACCCATTCATTGAAGTTTGCATCATTTGCGAAGTAGTGCATAATTGCAAACATATCTCCATCATCGGTAAGTTTACTAATACCTCTACGTTTTGAGATCACATCCGCCAAAAAAAGCATATATATATTGGAGACCTCTTCGCTTATGCTTAGGAAACCATCTGGATCAAATTTCTTGGCCATCCCCTCAAGGATAGGCAAAATTCTGGCATCAACTTTTTCAGGATGCAATCTTACATCAATATTCTCCCAGCCCTCTACGGCAGCTGGAATTATTGGTGCTTTTTCAAGATACGATTCGAAAAGTTCTGCTGTTTGTGACAAATCAGGGCTATTCATCCGAATATTTTCAACCAACCCATTATCAGCTGCAATTTTTACTTCGTCAGAATCTTTTGGATTATAAGAGGATGGTACAATTCTATATATCTTATCCCAAAGACATAAGGACGCCTTTAACCATGTTTCATCAAAAAACTCTATGCTAGGGTAATATAAGACTTCCTTGCTCATTTATTTCTCCACAGCTAACTATTAATATACAGCATGCTTTATTTGATACAAATACTCCCCTAAGAACCTCGTATATTAAGTGATTCCATCACATATACCCGCAAAATTGTACTATTATCTTAAAATTATCCATGTTAGATTGCAAGTCGTATATTTTATGATATCAGCATCCATCAGAGGAACAATTTCTTTACCTGACAGCCGTTGAAGTATTGTGGAGCTTGAGAAATCACTCAGCCACAACCGCCTAGTCTCAAAGTGTCTCTAACAGCTTGTCCAATGGGCTGAATATATCTGAATAGCTTTTATGGGCCACATGAGTATAAATCATGGTTGTATTTACATTTTTATGACCCATGAGTTCTTTGACCTGCCCCCTGATAACGGTCCAGTTGTTGTGTTAAAATTTTACTGGGCAAATTTATTTACAAAATTGATAATTATTTTTCATCTAAAAAATATCCTGCTGGTTTCTTAAGGGTTTCTGCGATTTTAACTAATGTTTCTAGGGTTGGTAATGATGCACCTGTTTCATAGCGAGAGATGCTCTTTTGTTTGGCTTTGATTTTTTGGGCAAGTTGAGTTTGGGTTAAATCAGCCTCTACCCGGGCCAATCTTATCTTTTTGCCTAACTTTTTTGTATCCATCAGTATTCTCTTGAACTTGATTCACTAACAAAATCCAAGCAATAATAGTAACAAGTTTTTTTAAAAAACACTTGACACGTTATACCCTATGGGGTATATTTTAGACATGCATATAATCATCATTACTTATACCTTTTATTAGTAAAATATACCCATTTTGTAATAAAAGCAAGACTATCTATGAATAATCAGGCTTTTGATCAAATTGAGAAATTTGATGAGGCAATAAATCAAACAATAAACTTAAATTGGGTTAATAATCCAGCTGTCCAAAACTTGCTAGATGTTATGGTTTCAATTATTGCAGAAGAATATATCGATGTAGCCCAACAAAATCCTGATTTATTCAAAAAAATGGAGGTTATAAAATGAGAGTTGCTATATATGCCCGATACTCTTCTGAAAATCAAAGCGAGAAAAGCATCGATGATCAAATAAGAGTCTGCAAAAATTACATAAGAGATCATGACATGACTATTAATGAAAAACATATTTATATTGATGAGGCAATTTCCGGTTCTATAATTCAACGTCCTGGACTTCAGGCATTAGAAAAAGCAATGGAGAATAAAGAATTTGATGCTGTAGCAGTTGACGATCTCTCCAGACTGTCAAGGAGTAATCATCAAATGCTGACATTGGTTCTCAAATTCAATTTTCATCAAGTCAAGATCATCTCTGTTTCAGATGGTATTATTACAGATGATGATAACTCTAAATTAGGCATTCACATACGTGGGCTCATAAATGAGCTATATCTTGATGATCTTAAGAAAAAGACAATGCGTGGATTAGAAGGTCAAAAACTAAGAGGATTTAGTACCGGAGAAAGGGTATTTGGATATTACACTAAACCTGTAGGGGAATTAAAGCTAAACAAGAAAGGGCAAGCGAAATACGATGGAATGGTTCACAAAATAAATCCAGATGAAGCAGATATTGTTATAAGAATCTTCAAGGAATTTGTTGAGGGAAAAAGCTTAAGTAGAATAGTAAAAAATCTAAACGATAACAAGATTCCAACAAAAAAGGGCTTTCCAGGAGGTTGGAACACATCAACTATAAGCAGAATCCTAAAGAACGAAAAGTACACAGGATTATGGATATGGAGAAAATGGAAAAATATCAGAGATCCTATGACAGGGAAGATAAAAAAGGTTCCGCGACCGGAAAAAGAACAATTGTCTTCGTATAAAGAGGACTTAGTAATCATAGATAAAGAAATATGGAGTAAAGCTCAGAAAAGATGGGAAGAAATAGAAGGAACGTGGCCGGTAAGGAAAAAAGCTAATAATAATGGCCTTAAACAAAAAAGTTATGTACAAGCCTGTCCATCTCACCTGTTTTCTGGACTCATGAAATGCCACTCATGTGGAGGAGCTATTGTTCTAATCAGTGGAAAAGGCAGCGGTTATTATGGGTGTTATAATGCAAAAAGAAGGACCTGTGACAACAATTTGTTGGTACCACGGAAACGTGTAGAGAAAGTAATTATATCGGGCTTGAAAGAAAAGATATTAACTGCAGATAATTTAGAATATATTTATAAGACTTTAGAAAAGCTGATAGCAAAAGGTCTAAATAAAGTTCCAGAGCTTATTAAGAAAAATAAGGCTCAGTATGAAAAAATTCTTTCGGAAATACAAAATTACCTTAATTATATTAAAGTTGGTAATTTTTCTAAAGCAGTATCAGATGCATTGAAGGACGCAGAAAAAAGAATTGATACTCTAAAGCAAGAAATTAAATTACTAGAATTTCAGAGACTTAATACCTTTAAATCACCGCCTAAAGAATGGATAAATCATAGACTAGGAAAGCTGCATGAAACGCTAAATAAAAACACGACTGCTTCGGCTTTAGCTCTTAAGGAATTGCTTGGGACGATAAAGCTTGAACCTGTGACTGAATCTTCTTCTTATGAGATTGCCACGCTCCTTCCAGTCGCTCGCAATGACAATGGAAAGGAATTTAAGCCCTATTATGTTGCGCATACAAAAATTCAAACCCTCGCACTTTTGGATGATAAGTACAAAGGTTCGAATTGGTTGCACTGGCGGAGAGGGTGGGATTCGAACCCACGATCCCGATTACTCAGGATAGCGGTTTTCGAGACCGCCGCCTTCAACCACTCGGCCACCTCTCCTTGTTGTCTATTTATTATTTTTGGGGCTTTGGCCATATTTATTTACCCAAGGCGGATTACTTCTTCGATCCTCTTTTTTTTTGGAAAAAACCCTTCAAAATCTTGCCGCATTCACCAGCTAAAACACCGCCCCTGATTTCAATCCGATGATTCGTTTTCTCGAAAGGAAACTTCATCATGGACTCAACCGCTCCGGCTTTTGGATCGTAGGCACCAAAAACCAGCCTTTTAACTCTGGCGTGAACTAAAGCGGACAAACACATAGCACACGGTTCTAGGGTAACAAAGAGTTCACAATCAGGGAGCCTATAATTTTTCTTCTTCAAACAGGCTTTTCTAATAGCGGTTATTTCAGCATGGGCAGTTGGATCATTCCTTAAAACAGGCTCATTATGGCCGCGGCCTAAAATTCTATTCCCTGAAACCAGAACTGCTCCTACAGGTACTTCTTTTTTTTCTATTGATTTTTCAGCTTCGGCAAGAGCTTTGCCCATAAAGAATTCATCATTTATCATTTAAAAGCGAACCTTCGAGGCTTGATTTTACCTCTGTTTACTCAAATTTACAAACTGAATTCTTAGCTTGTAAGGCTTTGATGAATCAAATCCCTACATTAGATATAAATCATTTAATATATTTTAAAAGGTGGGCTTGATAAATCAAGCCCCTACAAGAAAAGCATCAGATGTGGATTAGATGAATTGAATCCCTACATTAGATATAAATCATTTAATATATTTTAAAAGGTGGGCTTGATAAATCAAGCCCCTACAAAAGAATCATATCCATACAGGGATAATCAACAGGTGGATTTGATAAATCAAATCCTTACGTTATAATGAAAGTTCCTTTTATATAAGTAAAAATGTGGGTTTGATGAATCAAACCCCTACAAGAAAAAAATAAAAGGAGGGAGAAGGAATGGAAAATCTCGAATGCATTTTTTGTCAGAGAGAATATCCTCTGGATATCTTCAATCCTTTCTGTCCTGAATGTCACGAACCATTGCTCTGTCCTTCCCCCAAGAAAAAGAGAAAGTTCTCCCTGGAAAAAGCCTCTTCTCTTGAAAAATTTCTAGATTTTCTCCCTTTATCAAAGATTAATCCGAACCTCAGCTTAGGAGAAGGAAATACGCCTCTTCTCCAGCTCAACAGGCTCATGGAAAATTTTAACCTTCCCCCAGTCTTCTTGAAAAATGAAACAGTTAATCCCATCGCCTGTTTTAAAGATAGAGGAACAACAGTTGCCGTTCAAAAAGCTGTCTCCTTGGGAATTAAAAGAATAGGCACGGTTTCAACCGGAAACATGGCTTCTTCGACTGCTGCTTATGGGGCGAAAGCTGGGCTAGAAACCTATGTCCTCCTCAAAGATGACATCTCGCCTGATAAGTTGCTCATGACAAGCATGTATAATCCTGTCCTGGTCAAAGTCAAAGGAGATTATGGGGAGCTTTTCTACGAGAGTTTCTCCCTCGGCAAAAAACACAACATCTACTTTATGAATTCAGTGGACCCTTTCCGGATTGAAGGGTATAAGGTCACGAGTTTCGAGATTTTTCTTCAATTAGAAAGTCGAATTCCTCGGTATATCTTTGCCCCTGTGAGTTCAGGCGGACATCTGATCGGACTTATGAAAGCTTTTCTGGATCTGAAAAAAGAAGGTTTTATTCAGCATCTCCCTACCTTTGTAGGAGTTCAGGCTCACGGATGTTCTCCCATCGCCCAGGCTTACGCCTCAGGAAAATCTGAAGTAAAGAGAATAAAAAAGGGTGAGACTATTGCCCATTCCATATCCAACCCTGATCCTCCAGGAGGAAACATAGCGCTTAAATTGATCCGGGAAAACAACGGAATAATACTCGATGTTTCTGATAAAGAGATTTTAAAAGCCCAAAAAATGCTGGCAGAACTTGAGGGAATTTTCTGCGAGCCAGCCTCAGCCACTACTTTGGCCGGACTGCTGAAGCTTTCTGGAAAAGAGAAGCTCCAAGCAGATGATCGAATAGTCTTGGTCATCACGGGCAGCGGACTGAAAGCTATGAATGTTCTGGAGCCTTCCAGAATTAATGTCCGCGAGGCTTCTCTTTCAAGTCTGGAGAGAACAATAAGTTCAATCCTTGAGTAACGAAATCGGATTTATGTGTAATTAATTAGACTTTGATTTTAATTAGACTTTAAAACAGCATATAACTGTGTTATCATAATCGAACCTAAATCATGGAAAGGAGGTTTCTATGAGAAATGATTTTCCTTCTCTAGACATTAAGCTGCCAAAGATTAAGCCAGGCATCCTCAAATTAATTGTCATAGCAGTTGTTGTTCTCATCATTCTCGCTGGCTCTATCTACCAGATAAGCCCAGAAGAAATAGGAGCGATCCTCCGATTTGGCAAATATGTCAGGGCTACAGATCCGGGTCTTCACCTTAAATTTCCCTTAGGGATTGAAAAACTGATCAAAGTTCCTGTTCAAAGACAACTAAAAAAGGAGTTTGGTTTCCGAACCACAAGACCGGGAATAAGGACAGAATACAGAATGACAACTGACTCACAGAGAGAAGCGATGATGCTCACAGGTGACCTGAACGTGGCAGTAGTTGAATGGATCGTCCAGTACAAAATTAAAAATCCCTACAACTATCTGTTCAAGATAAGGGATGCAGAAGCCACTTTTCGCTACATGAATGAAGCTGTGGTGAGAAGGGTTATTGGCGACAATTCAGTAGACGAAGTAATCACCGTCGGCAGGGCAAGAATAGCAAACGAAGCAAAAGAGGAACTCCAAAAGCTATGCGACCTCTATGAAATTGGGATTGAGGTCAACCAGCTCATCTTCCAGGATGTCAACCCTCCTGATGCAGTCAAGCCTTCCTTCAACGAAGTCAATGAGTCTCTCCAGGAAAAAGAGAGAAAAATAAATGAAGCCTGGTCAGAATACAATCAGGAAATCCCTAAAGCGACAGGAGAAGCAATACAGACGATAAGGGCTGCTGAAGGTTATGCCATGGAGCGAGTTAACAATTCTAAAGGAGATGCCAATCGATTCATCGCCATTTACAGGGAATACGCACGAGCTCCCTTGGTAACTCGAAAGCGTATGTACCTTGAAACCATTAATTTAATTCTTCCCAAAATCGGTAAAAAGATTATCTTTGACGAAAAACAGAAGAACATCTTGCCCTTACTGAATTTAGGAGCGGAGGTGAAGAAATGAACAAATCAACAAGGAATATCATAGCCATAGTTGTAGCTTTCGCCATTCTCATCGTTCTCCTCAATATGTTCTATGTTGTGTCTGAAACAAATCAGGTTATTATCACCCAATTTGGGGAGCCTATCGGAGATGCCATCACCAAGCCAGGATTGCACATGAAAGTCCCCTTCATCCAAAAAGCCAACCCCTTTGAAAAACGCTGGCTGGAATGGGACGGAGATGCCAATCAGATTCCGACAAAAGACAAAAAATACATTTGGGTTGACACCTATGCTCGCTGGAGAATCAACGATCCTCTTGTTTTCTTCCAGAGAGTGCGGGATGAGAGAGGTGCCCAGTCCAGGCTTGATGATATCATTGATGGAGAGACAAGAAATGCCGTAGCTAATTATATCCTGATCGAGATCGTTCGTTCTTCAAACCGTGAGTTCGAACTTACAGAAGAATTAGCTATTCTCGATATTGCTGCTACTATTCCTGAGATAGAAACAGGTAGAGAAAAAATTGCCCAGATCATCCTGGAAAAATCTTCGGAAATCACACCTGAATTCGGAGTGGAGCTCAGGGATGTAAAAATAAAGAGAATCAATTATGTTGAAGAAGTCCAGCAGAAAGTGTTTGACCGCATGATTTCCGAAAGGAAGAGAATTGCCGCTAAATATCGCTCAGAAGGAGATGGAAAAAACGCTGAAATTCGTGGTGAAAAAGAGCGCGAGTTGAAAAAGATCCAATCAGAAGCCTACCGGAAAGCCCAAGAAATAAAGGGAAAAGCTGATGCTGAAGCCACAAAAATTTACGCTAACGCCTACAACTTAGATCCAGAATTCTACCAGTTCATGAAAACCCTGGAGACATACATCTCGAGCTTGGACAAAGAGACCTGGTTGCTGCTATCCACGGACGCTGAATTCCTCAAATACCTTAAAAGCTCTATAAGATAAAAAACATAAGTGTGGGTTTGATGAATCAAACCCCTACAGAAGAAAAACCATATAAAAAAAGAGGCCTGTCCTTTATGCTCAGTAATTAGGTAACACTTTTGGTTATGATATAGAAGATAGAGGTATCATTGCGAGCGACCGAAGGGAGCGTGGCAATCTCATAAAAAAAGGTTGAGATTGCCGCGTCGCTAGGCTCCTCGCAATGACATTATAAAACTGTTACCGAATTATTGAGCAAGTACACCTGTCCCGTTTTTATATTATTTTAGGATTTGTTTTAATCTATCCATAGAAATGTTGCTTCCGGTGAGAACGAGGGCGACTTTTTTACCTTTCAGCCTCTCTTTTATCTTTAGAGCAGCAGCAAGAGGAGAGGAACTGGCTTCCTCCGCCAGGTTTCTTATAAGTTCCATATAGAGGAGGATAGCTTGAACCATCTCTTCTTCTGAGACAAGAATAAAGTCATTTAAAAAATCCTGGAGGATTCCCTGGGTAAATTCATACCCTATTTGAGTGGCCAATCCTTCAGCGGCGGTTTCCATTTTATCCTTGACAATCTTCTTCGCCTTCCAGGAAAGATAGGCGGCAGGAGCTTTCTCTGCCTGAACAGCTATGACCTGAACCTTCGGGTTTACTGCTTCCTTGACTATACAGCATCCCGAAGCACCACTTCCTCCTCCTACAGGAACGATTATTATATCCAGAGAAGGGCACTCTTCGAGAATCTCCAAGACATAAGTACCTACTCCTGCAATTAAATAGGGCTCGTTGGCTGGATGAATGAAGCGTGTCCGCCTTTCTCCAGCAAGCTTCTCTGCATAATCCTTAGCCTCGTCAAAAATTCGCCCAAAGAAAATAATCTTCGCCCCAAGGCTCTTTATGGCTTTTACTTTGGTCGGGTTCGATTTTTCGGGCATCACAATCGTTACAGGAACACCAAAAAGATTGCCTGCATAAGCTATGGAAAGCGCATGGTTTCCGGTTGAGGCAGTCACCACCCCTCTTTCTTTCTGTTCACACGTCAGATGATAAATGAGGTTGATTCCTCCTCTGACTTTAAAAGCACAGGTAGGCATATAATTTTCATGCTTAATATAAACCTTAGCATCCAGAAGCTGGTTCAGTTGAGGGTAGGAATAAAGAGGAGTTCGGAAAAGGTAATTTTTTATTATACTTCTTGCTTCAAGAACATCCTTAAACGTAGGCCTTTCCATTTTCATCGTCATATATCCTTTTCTATTTTTTCAGAAAATTGACCAGGTGCTGCTTATTGGGAAAAAGAGCTGGCGTACCTCCGGTGTGGAAAAAAACAATTTTATCTTCTTTTTTAAAATAGCCTTTCTTGACAAGATCAATAAGAGTAGCCATGGCTTTGCCCGTGTAAACTGGATCGAGGAAAATACCTTCTTTGATGGCAACAAAGCGAATAGCTTCTGAAACTTCTCTGTTCAAAATTCCATAGCCTTCTTTTATATACTCATCAAAAATAATTATATCTTCTTTTTCTACCGCGAGATCCAAGTTTAAAGCCTTTACTGTATCCTGGGCAATAGTCAAAACCTCTTTTCCGTAGGATTCTTTATCCTCCGAAACACTAATGCCCAAAACTTTCATATCTTCTTTCAGAGCTTTGGCACCCACAGCCAGGCCGCCTTGAGTTCCTCCTGATCCTGAGGAGTGAATAACATAATTGATTTCAAGACCTTGTTTTCCAGCTTGCTCAAGCAGCTCAACAAAAGCGTTGACATAGCTAATAGCACCCAGAGGCTTTTCCATCGAGCCCCCAACCATTGAACCACCGATGGGAGCTACATAAGGTGTATGCCCCAATTCTTTTACTTCATCCTCAACTGCTTCGACCATATCAAGAATATCCCCTATCCTCACCGCTTTTCCTTTTTCGGCTTCCTTTATTATGACATCTGCGTCCAGGATATAATCAAGGAGAAGATTCCCATCATATTCTTCAGGGAGATCATATGTTTTAAACAAAAGAAGGATAGGCTTTATGCCAAATTTTCGGGCTGCAGCCGCAGTCTGAAGGCACCAGTTCGATTGTAAGCTTGCCCAGGTGATAATGGCATCCGCTTTCTTACTTAAAACATCCTGGATGATAAATTCCAGCTTGCGGGATTTATTTCCTCCAAAAGCAAGCCCGGTCAGGTCGTCTCGTTTCATGTAGATTTCAGGCCCGCCGAGTTCTTGAGAAAGATTTTCCAGTTTCTGCAAGGGTGTGGGCAAATGAATCAAATTTTTCTTTGGAAAATCCTCAATTTTCTTTTTTATCTCGGAGATAGAAAAAGGCGCCATTTTTTGCCTCTGAATGATAAGTTTTATATCAGAAATAAGAGTTTAAATCAAAGTATGGGTCAACCTAGATTCCCCCCCCCGAACGGTTAAAATGAATTTATGTTATACCTTTCCTTGATCGCTACATCAACTATATTCTAGGTAAAGTAAGCGATTGATTCATCAAGCTCCTCGATTTATTAAAAAGCGGTGGGCTTGATAAATCAAGCCCCTACATAAAATAAATAAAACGCCTGCACAAAATGAATCGAATTCCTTCAGAAATGAGTATTTTCTAACTAATCAGGATATTTCTTAAAAGCTTTTCCAGGCTTTTGAGATCTCTTTTGCTTTTCCATACAACCAGGTACGAATTCTATCCCCGTAGAAATAAAAAATGGGGATGGCAATCAGGATAAAGATTGTTGAGGTTATAAGCCCGCCAACAGCCGAAAGCGCCAGGGATGACCAGATCTGCCTTTTTCCCTCTTCTACCTGGATCAAAATCATGGGAAACATTCCTAAGACGGTTGTGACTGTTGTGAGAAAAATAGGCCTGACTCTTTCCCTTGATCCTTTCAAAACTGCTTCAAGGAGAGAAAGACCTTGCCTTCTTCTAAGATTAATATGATCGACAAGGAGGATGGAATTGTTGACCACTATGCCTCCCAGCAGAATAACACCTATATAAGCTGAGGAATCAAACGGAAAGTCAGCTATAACAAATGCCACGAAAACTCCAATCAAAGCCAGGGGCACAGCTAAAAGGATGAAAAAAGGATGGATGAGCGATTCATAAAGAGAAGCAAGAATCATGTAAATGATTATAAGAGAAAAGATTATGGCAAATTTCATCTGCCCTTTTTCTTCTTCAGTCCATGCCCATGTCTCCTCTAAAGTGGCGGAGAAGCCCG
>Ga0307378_10008198_pt1 | contig 13920 bp, 19 predicted proteins | sample UN1MG_FD_202238 | JGI IMG/M metagenome (GOLD analysis project Ga0307378, IMG submission 202238) | Soil microbial communities from Risofladan, Vaasa, Finland - UN-1 | ecosystem: Environmental > Terrestrial > Soil > Coastal area > Acid sulfate soil | place: Finland: Risofladan, Vaasa | collected... | reverse complement strand
ATCCTACAACTTATTTAAGTCCTGTTGGAACAAATAGCATACAACTTGATATTCAAGGCGGCGCTGCTGTTGTTGGAACTGGCCTTATTGTAACTCAGCAAGCAAGAACATATTGATAATAATTCAAGTTTATAATCATGGAAACAATCCCAGAAGATAAAAAATTAACTTCTCACGAAACACCTAAAGAAGGAAGGGATCCTTATACTGGTAAATTGCCTAATAGAGGTTATCTTAGAGACTCTGTTCAGCTTTGGAATGAAAGAACAAATAAATATGAACCGGGTTGGGAGCATAGGTTTAATAAAAGAACTAAGTTTGATTTCTTCGACGCTGTAACTGAAGCAGAAGCAGCTACTAGACATTCTAAGAGTTTTTACTGCGCACCATACAGAAATGCTTTAATGTTCATTAATGTTTCTTATGAAACTACAAATGTTCAAACTCTTCACATTGAGTTTGAGTTTTCTTGGGATAATGTTAATTTTTATCCCTGCTGGTTTATGTGGTTTGGCTATGACATGATTGTTGCTGCAATGATGCCTCACACTGATTGCATGCCAATTCCAATATTAGCGCCTTACATGAGAGTCAGTTATACTTCTGTCGCCGCTGATTCAACTCATAAACTTTATATTTCTATCTTCGGTATTTTTAACGGGGTGTGATTAATTTAGGAGATAATAATGGTTGATTTTACATCTACGGCAAGTGATGGAAGAGTTTATGAATCAAATGCAAATTATAATACTTGCTGGGATGGGCCAGATCCGGCTGCTATTAGCGGTGCAAGTGGGGGAGTTTTTGTTGGGCAGCAGTTAGTAGCTGGAAATTATTCTATTTATAGAGGATTTGTATTTTTTGATACTTCCGCACTTCCTGATGCTGCAACAGTGACAGGAGCTACATTAAAACTTATGCCTAAAACCATTGCTGTTACTGGCGGGGATTTTGATGTTGTAGTTCAAAGCGGGATGCCTGTTTTTCCAAGTGATCCTTTAGTTGCTGGTGATTATACCGATGGAAACTATGCTGGAAATTATGGGAGTATTAATACAGCAGCTTTAGTTGCTGATAATTATGCAAGTATAGTATTAGCTAATCCTGCTGATTTGGTAAATTTAACAGGCACTACTAAATTATGTTTAAGGCACAATGATGATATTGCTAAAAGTGCACCAGCAGGAACAGAGAAAGTTTATTTTTATGCTGGTGTTGATGCAGGTAAAGAACCAACATTAGTAGTAACTTATACTTTAGGCCCTCCTCCTCCAATAATTTCAACAACAGATATTTCTGGAACTGATAATGATCCTAAGGGCATAACTTTCGACGGGAAATATTTGTATTGGGTAGGAACACAAAACAATTCAATTTATCAATGGGAAAGAAGCGGGAATCTTGTGAGAACTATTAATGTAGCTGCGATAACAACTGATCCTGTTGGAATTACAACTGATGGAAAATATTTGTGGATTACTGACGACACTGATCAAGCAGCTGCTATTCACCAGCTTGATAAATTAGGAAACTTAATTTCAACGATTGCAGTTGAGGCAATAGATAACACTCCTTTTGGAATTACAACCGACGGAAAATATTTGTGGTGGATAGGTCAGGAAAATAGTAATATTTATCAGATGGATAAATTAGGAAATTTAATACAAACAATAGATGTTTCTGCAATAGATACAACTCCGACTGGAATTACAACTGATGGAAAATATTTGTGGATTTGTGGTGATCAAAATAATTCAATTTATCAATTAGATAAGTCAGGAAACCTTATACAAACAATAGGTGTTGCTGCAGTAGATACAGCTCCTTATGGCATAACCACTGATGGAAAATATTTGTGGTGGGTTGGCGGCCAGAATGACAACATTTACCAAATGGCTAAATAATCAGAATTATGATGGAAACTAAAAGACCAAGTCAATGATCAAATAAGTAAAATATTTATACTTCTATTCTCTCTGTTTTATTATGTTATATGCAAAACATGTGAGCTTTCCTTACGGTAAGACAGAAGCAACTAAAACACAAGCTCGTTTCCATATCAATAAAGGCTGGATCTATAGGGCTTGGCTTATTTTCCCCCCTGGATGTGTTGGTCTTGTAAAAGTTAGAATCTTACATCAAGGCCATCCAATAATTCCTGTTAATAAAACTGATTATGTTAAAGCTGATAATTATGTTTTTGAACTGCCAATGTTTTATGAGGTTCCTGAAGAGCCTTATCAGATTACTTTTGAAGGCTGGAATGAAGATGATACTTATGATCATACAATTACTTTGATGCTATTGGTTTTGCCTAAAGCATTTATTTTGCCTGTTGGGGCTGTTGAGGGGATCATGGAAAGTTTATCAAATTTGATTATTAGAAAAGGTGATATAGAATAATGGCAAGAGGATGGCCTGATTATGGAAATGTGTCTGGAGTAAGCCAGGAAGGAGAGTTTCTTAGATCCTTAACTTCTGCTCCTGTTTGGTTTAGTGATATATTTGATACTCCGATGTTGAAATGGGGGCAGGTTTGGGGAACAATTGTTTTAATTAATGATCCGGCTGCTGGTGCTATAGACAGCAGGGCAACACTCAGCGACGCTATAATGAGAATTACACCTATTGCTACAACTTATGGTCAAGCCAGAAGATATTTCGGCCCGCCACCAAAAACGAGTTTTACAGGTATAGAGGTTTATTTTTCACTTACTGATCTTAGAACAAGGTATGCTGATAGAGCAGACAGCATAAATATTCGGCTTGGTTTGGATGATGGGTTTAATGCGTATACTATTGGTTGGAGTTACAATCCAAGAGATGATCTTTGGTATATTACTTTAAATGGAACAACATGGGTAACAAATGTTTACAAGGGAAGATTAGCAACTGCAAGAAGGCATAGGGTTAAACTTATAGTTGATTTTCAGAATTTACAATATAGAACTTTAATCGTAGATGGCTACAGTATTGATTTAACTGCATACAATTTTGTTAGAACAGGGGCCACACCTTTAATAGGTTCCTCGGTTTTATTAACGACCTGGGACGTGGTTGCATCTTTAGGTGTTCTTTATATAGATGGTGTTTTTATAACACATGGAGAAAGTTAGAAAAGATAATTAAAAAATGGTAATAATCGCAAGGGATGATGATGAACACCCAAAATTTCTTCATATAGAAGAAAGCTCTGAAGGAGTTACCCAATCAAGAGCTATACACAATAGAATAGTCCATTCTAATCAGTGGATCGCTTCTTACAAATGGGCGGCTGTTGCTGCTGCTGCTTCTGTTTTCTTCCATATAAAAGTGGGGGCTGGTTTGAATGCTCATGGAGTAATAAGAATTTCAACAGGTGCAGCGGTTACCTTTTATGTTTATGAAAATCCAACATTAACAGATGATGGAACTGCTTTAAGTAATGTCTGTGAAAACAGGCAGACAACAGCTGTTCCCGATGCAGCTTGCTTTCGAGATCCAACAATTACAGCTAATGGGTTGCAATTAGAAATAGGAATTTTCGGAACTGCTGGAAGGTTCACTGCTGCAGGATCCACAATAGAGAACGGCGGCTATTTCTTATTAAAGATAGGTGAGAGTTATTTAATTAGGGTTGATAATGATGATGATGCAGCTCAGGATGTTTCAATTTCTTATATGTGGCATGAAGAATAAATAAAAGATTACCTGTTCTTTTCTTCGTAGACTCTTTTAGAGAAATAATAACCAATGATCACAGCACCAATTCCCTGAAGCCAGCCATCATGGCCAAAACTTATTAAGATAAAAATTATTACCAGGACAATTAAGGCTATAATATCTTTTGGATAGAGTTTCTCTAAGAAAGTATTTGTCTTTGATTTCATTATTATAGTTTGAAGAATATAGATAGTATTTAATTCTTTCTATTAGGTTAAATAGCAACTCCGCAAATATCACAGATCCTTGCAGAAAGAGGCTGAAAAGCTTTACAGCTTGGGCATACCTTCTGGCCTTCGGGTTTTAATGCTTCAACACCCCCGCTTTCTGGGGATGGAACAATCATCTCAGGAGTAGCCACAGAGCTTGAAATAAAGGCCTCTGAGCTTACAAAACGGGCCAGAGTATATAAGTCCCTGGTTAATTCAATTTGCCTGTTCTGAAAGGATCTAACATAATCAAAATCACCCTGGAGGTATTTTCTTAACATTAATTCCTGGGTTCCATATTTTCCTTTGCCTAAGAGGGCTTTTCCCCACTCATCAAGAGTGCCGGGCTTATTGTAGCCAAAAACAAATGCCTCTTTGACCTGCTGCATTATTTGCATGACATCCCTTAATTCCACATTTTTCCAGGCTTTTGAAACCCTGCGGTATTTCATCATCTTGGTAAAAATATATCTGTAATCAAAAGCAACATTATAGCCAGTGAGTTTTGTGTAAAGTCCTGTCTCAAAGAAATCAAGGAAACCATCAATCAAAGCGGCTTCATCATTCAGAACTGCTATCTGAGTTTCAGCCAAAGGATCTGATAGATCCAAAAATGCTATTGAGTAAATCCTTCCTTCTGTTGGCATCAAGTCGGTTGTTTCTATGTTGATCAACAGCTCTTTTTCCACCGGCGGACCGACAGGCTCGACTTCCGGTATGTCGTATACCTCAGGATAAAGCAAAGCGTAATCATAAGGGGAAATTTCACCAGGTAAAGTTGGTATTATGCTGGGAACATAAGGAACTGCTGGTTCATAAACAGGGTAATAAGGCTCGTAAGGAATGTAAGGCTCTGGTGGAATTTCAGGATCAGGAATTGCCTCAAGAATAAAAGGGATTTCTGACACTTCACCTTCTTCAACTTCGGCTATTATTTCTATCGGGTAATAGCCGGCTTTTTGGATTCTAAAAATATAATCTTTAGGATCAAGCATAACAGTGTAGGGAGTTTTTACAAATTGATATTTACCATCAATGTAAATATCCGCTTCTGTTGGTTCTGATGTGATCATAATTGTTGCTTGGGTAATTGGTGTTGGTGTTAGCTCAACTTTGTGTTCTTTTTCAACACCAGCTTCAATAACAATATCAGTTTCATCCGGCAGGTAGCCTTCTTTTGTTAGTCTTATTTTATAAGTTCCCGATGTTAAAGTTATTGTAAAAGGAGTGGTGACAAACTGAGAGATACCATCAATATAAACCTGAGCTCCTGATGGTTCTGAGAGGATCCTTAATGTTCCTTTTGTAGGCGGGGTTTTTGTCAGGACAAATTCCATGCTTTTCTCATCACCCCAAGAAAGAGTAATTTCTTCTTCTTTGGGTTCATAACCGGAAAGCTCCACCCTGATCTTGTGAGTTCCTTCATCCAGGAAAGCCGTATAAGGAGTTTTTTGAAATGTTGATTTACCGTCAATCATCACATCTGCAAATGATGGCTTGGAAGTTATCAATAATTCCGCCTTTTCCGGTTCAGGTTCTTCTTCCTTGATAAGAACAACAGAAACGGTCTTTGGCTTGGCTGCTTCAACCTCTGCATATTTTGTTGATGGCTTGTAGCCTTCTAATTCGAAATAAATTGTATAGGGCCCGATTGGAAGTGTGTAAGTTCCTTCTCTTTTTATTTCCGGACGGCCTGAAATAATAACTTTTGCTTCTGATGGCTCAACACTTATTATTAATTCACCGGCAAGTTCTTCCGGCGGCACAACTTCTTTTTCAATTTCAACAGTGATCTCCAAACCTTCCTCTGTTAATTCGATAGTCCCGGATTTTGAAGTATATCCGAATTTGGAAACAACATAATCATAAAAGCCGATAGAGATTTCAGATGAGAATATTCCTGTTGTTGGGATCTGGCCCTCGACAGAAACTTTAGCGTCAGATGGAACTGGTTTTATTGTGAGGATGCCTTTCTCAAGGGGAATTTCTGCTGCTTCTATTCTTGCTTTTGTATCGAGGACATTGTCCCGGTTTCCTTTTGCTATGGCTATAAATATCTCACCAAAGATAAGAGCAAATGGATTAAAGAATTTACTTGTCTCTACTTTTGCTATTCCTAATTCATTAATCTTTAATATATTATCAATTTTTTCTAGTGCTTCTTCCTTAGTCATGGTTCCTGCTAAAAAAGATTCTTCTGCTTTATTGGCAGGAATAGCAGTTATAAAACCAAAATTATCAATAGCTCCCCAATCAACAAGAGTATCAATTCCCCAGATCATCAACGCCCATTTATAAACTTCCTTTATGGTTGTTGTTTTGGTAGGAATGAACTGGAATATTAATTGATTCCAGAACGGAGCATTTTTAATTATCTTTTCATCGAAGGCCTTACCAAAGACATTTCTGGCTAAGCTTGCAGCATCATCTTTTCTTAAAGTTCTCAGCACTTTCCTGGCAGTTTCTATTGGAAGCTCCCTGAATAATTTAGTGTATTTTAGCGGGTTTAATTTCATAACATCAATAGCTTTAAGCCATGCTTTACCATTAAGATTTGCTACAATCTTTGCTCCAACAGTTGCGGAAACTTTAGGCAGCTTGGCAAGCTGAGTTCCCCCGCCGATACCGACAACCCGGAGAGGCGGCTCGCCTTCGGGAGCCACATTAATTGTAAAAAGATCTATAAGTTCATTGATAATATTCCCAATCCATTCTGGCAGGATTTTCCATTTAACCAGTGCATCCTGTATTGTCATTCCTTCAATAATAACATCTCCGAGAAAAGATTGTAAACTTTCCCACCAGTTTTCAGGCGGTTCTTCTGCGATAGAAGTATCAATCATATCTTGATAAACTGTTTTGGAAGTTGTAATAACATCTGATCCTTCAACAGTGACATCCATCTTGACTTTCATAGGCCCGTCAATTTCCCAGGCAGCATGGCCTATCCAGAACTTGACATTATACCAGTTCCACCATTCCCATCCCTGAGAAGTTGGTGTTGGAATGTTATATGATCCTTCCCACAATAATTTTCCTGTATCATTATTGTAAGCTTTGAATGTAACAACAATTGGCGAAGTGTTTGAGAAAGGGCCGGTTAAATAAATAATGGCTCCGCAGACTTCATGATCAGAAGGATAATTTATTAAGTCAGCAGAAACAATAGATTGTTCAGGATATCTAAACTTTTCATCGTCAGTAGCACTGAAAAGTGGCCCTGGCTCTACAAATACATAAGGCCAAATCTCAATCTTCGCAACCATTTTTAATTATGAATTTGGTTAGGCTCTACTTGCCTGTTTCTTCAAGTTCCTCTGCCTTTTTCTTGACAGCACCCTCGCCTTCGCCAGCACCTTTTTTAGCTTCCTCAGGTTTTTCTTCTGGTTCTTCAGGCTTGGCTTCTTCTTCTACCATGAGAATTGTATAGAGCAGTTGTTTAAATAAGTTATCTTTTTTCCTGGCTTTGCTGACCTGGTATATTGTTAACAAAAATTTAAGGGTAGAAAGTTGGTTGTTTGTTTGTTAGTATTACAGTATTACATCATAAAAGATATGTTGGTATATGGTTGTTAGTTTGTTAGTGATTTAGTTAACCAAATAGGTCGCCTAAATAGTCCCCTCACTTCGTTCGGGGTTAATTAAGATTAATTAGGTGCCTAATTAACAGGTTAATCGATTAGTTAGTTTGGGTTCTAATCAATTAAACATCTATAATTGGGGACAATAGTTAATTAGATTAGGGGCTTAGAAATTTGTTAACAAATGAGGGAACCGAGTAAAAAAAGAGAAATAAGACCTCGTTAGAGGCCCTTGTTCCTATCATTTAAGACATTCCTTAACACAATAGATTTATCTAGTGCATCTGTTAAGGCTTTCTCAGATGTTTCAGCATAGACTTTTATTTCTCCGCTATGCTGACCTTTTGCATTAATAGCTATCTTGCAGCTATTTGGTCTTTCTATCACTTTAGTTTCTTCAGACATTTTAAGCCTCCTGAAAAGAAGCGACTAACTTCTTCTCTATTCTTGTTATATCTCTATAAAGTCTTTCTATGTCATCAGCGAAAGCAGTTGTGTAAAAACTGTGTTTAGACTCTATAAAGTCTTGTGCAACTATTTTAACGCACATTCCAAACCTGTAAGGATTGAAATCTCCTGTTGTTTTAACGTTATTACTGCCATTAGCAGCAGCTAATTTGTCTAACTCTTCAGACATTTCCTGTATTAATGCACTTGCATTATTAACAGTGTAGCTACTAAGCTTTTCTTCATCTACTTCTTTACCTAACTGACCTGATAGCCAGTAGATATATTTCTTTTGTTTTTCTGTGCACATTTTTGCACCATCCTCCTACCTTATCTAATGTAAGGCAAGAATTTATGTGTAAATTCTATTCTTGCCGTCATTATATAGAAGAAGAAGGGGACCGGTTGAAAAATGCCACATAGCGATTATTCCGATAAAGGTTCCGGTTTTATTATTAATTTACTACTAAACCGGAACATTTACGATAGAATAATTGCGTGTGGATATTTTTTGGGCTGGCTGAGGATCTTACTATTTAGATCCTAATCAATAAAATTTTATACAGATAGAAGGAGATAGCGTTATTATTATTATATATATATATCATATTTCTAATAGACTATTCAATATATACAATACAACACACTCTCTAAAAGGCATATATCTTTATAAGTATCTTTATCTCTATATATGACTATATGGCATGGGGATTTTCAACTAGTTTTTATTTTAAGAATGGGAAGGACACGGAAATAAATGCAATCCTGGCCAGGAACCAAAACATCTATGAGTCAAGAAGCCACTTTATTCGTGCAGCAGTTGAAAGGCTGCTCCGTGTTGAAACTGCTATCCTGCATTTAGAAAGTCAGGAAAGAGCAGCAGAAAGATCCAGGCTGTTAAAAGTGGAGGTTATAAGACATGAACCCAACAGAAACAAAAAAGCTGGTGAAAGATCAAATCATGACGGCAGTAAACAAAGGAATAGACATTGATAAAAGCAAACTTTGCGCTCAGCTGTCCCTTGACACTGGATTTAAAGAGGATACAATAAATCAGATCTTCGGCCAGCTTAAAAAATTAGGCTACATTAAGATTGAGGATAATGTAGTTAGGAAAGGCCGCTGAGAATGAAATCGGGAAAAGAGATTTTAAAGAATATTGATTCATGGAAGCCGATTTGGTCCTTGCTACATAAGACGAAGATCCTTACAAGGTGGGAACTGAAAAAAATCCCGCAGGAAATAAGGAAAAGATATTTTGTTAAATACATTGTTCGTGGCTATGCAAAATATCACAAGAAGATGTCCAAGATCCATGACAGGATCTTGATGAAGGAGGGAAAATAAACAATGGCAGACGCAATAATTTGTGATAAATGTGATAAATTGTTTAAAGATAATGATATTACGCATGGCGTCATAAAAGATTTATGGGACGAACAGGTTTTTATAGATCTTTGTGATAAATGTAAAGACAAATTAGACGAGTGGTTAAACCCAGTAGCCACTAAGAAGATAAGAGCTTATTTAAAAGGAGGGAAATAAACAATGGTAATTTTGGATTTGAAGTTATGGCTCAAAGCTGAGGATGTTGAGCCGGAAGCAGAATTAATCTTTCTTGATGATGGGGAAGATGCAGTAATACCTCAAGAAGGAGACAAACCAGACATAGAAGTTTTTGAGATCGGCGTTAGCTTGCCTAACAAAGAGATCCGAAGATGGACTATGAATGAAACATCCAAGAAGGCAGTTGCACAGACTTATGGCATTGACACCAGCAAATGGGTGGGAAAGAAAGTTACAGTTTACACAGCCAAGCAGAATGTTATGGGTGCAGAGAAAAACGTGATCTATGCCAGGGTTCCGGTGAAAGAATGAGACGGGACGTATATAAATTTATGAACAAGTGCCTGACAATATTGGAAAAAGAACTTAGTGTTGCTGCTACGAATATGGACGCAGAGGAATTGGGGAATAACGTAAGTGTTAGGTTCCTATTCCCTAAAGGAGCGATAGAATGAACGGACAGAAACCACAAAAGCGGGAATGGAAAGACATCAAGGAAGAATTAGAGATTGCCCTGCACAATTTAGAGATACAAAAAGCTATGCTTTTGGTTCAGCTTACCGAAGCGAGAAAGCAGAGCAAATAAGGATAAAGGCTGCTGTTGATCCTTTCTGGACAAGGTAATTATCAACTCGCCTTTAGTCGAGGATCAACAGGCGGTTAGTGTTCTTTCCGTGTTTAACAGCCGTCCAGTTTTAAGGCCAAAGGTAGCAACTGCGGGGGATCATAGCCGATTGATACGCGTTCAACCTATGATCAGGCGCCGTAGTCGGCCGGCCAGTTAAAATGACAATAATAAAATACTGCCCAAAGTGTGATTACAGGACAAAGTCCAAGCTGCAGCAGGTTTGCAGGAAATGCTCCTGCTTCCTCAGGAAGTTTGACGACGTTGTCGGAACAGAGGTAATCGAATGAGAAGAAAGACCTGCCCTTCGTGCAAAAGAACAAAATGCCTTTTTTATTATCCGGCTCGGCAGCTTTGGCGCTGCCGGGTTTGTGATTTTGAGAAACCGGAAGAGTTTAATAGTTCAATACTGCAATTCAATAAGAATGGAAGAAAAAATAACAATTGATCATCTGATAGTGGCTCTGAATAAAGTCCAGGAAGCCTATCTTGATCTAATGAATGCAGAAGAGGAAGATAAGCATAAGTTATTTTATAGATATTTTAACCTGGTTGATCTTTATTTTGATACTGCTGTTAATGTCCTGCCAAGGTTTACAGAAGAACAAATGAATTATAAGAAGAGAATTATACCTTGATCCATTTACCCCTGACTTTTTTCCAGCCAGGGCGATTTGCTCTTATTGAAGTTGCTCTTAATTTTCTGGAAGTTCTTTTCATTCCCAGCCCTCAGGTTTCCAGACTTCATAAGCAATATCTTTCTTTCTGCATAATTCTGCAATGTTCAGGTCCAGGTAAGAGCTTAATAATATCATCTTAACAGGATAATTCCAATACTGCTGGAATTCAGGAGTTACAATAAATAATTCTTTGTAGCCTTCAAGCTGGCCGATAGTTCCTAAATCCGGCCTTAGTTTTGCTTCAACAATATGAACAGCACCATCCTCGATAAAAATAGCGTCGCACCATCTCAGAATAACTTTGTAATATTTTGCTTCTTCTTTTCCAGATGCTTGACCTAATCTTACTCTTTTCCACTGCGGAGATGTCCTATGAAATGTTGCTAACCACTTAGTTAGCAGCACACTTTCTTGTTGTTGTCCTGTTGGATTTGTTGCAACATATTTTACCATCTTTTTTATTATTCCAGATCTTTAGAATCTATTATGTTAAGGCCCTTTATTAAATTTTCTTTCCACTTCTCATAGATCGGCCCTGATTTAGATTTGATTTGGCACCTTGCAAGTTTAATTTTTTCCATCATGCAATTTTTACAATGTCCATGCTGCGAGATGTAATAACTTTTCTTATGACAGATTTTACACAGCGATCTTTCCCTTTTTCTCTTGATTTCCCGCATACTCCTGGAAGGCGGGTAGTCTTTAAATATCTTTTGTAATTAAAACCTATGTTTTTAAGTATTTTCAGGAATGAAGTGGTATACAGCAACAAAATCGTAAGATTTACTTACCATCACTAAGCTTTTTTAAATCCTTAAAGGGTGTTCTATGGTGGGTAACGAAAGCTATTTAAACTTCCACTCCCTGCAACTTTTCATATGGTTAAAATAAAAAGTTCTGCTGACATTGCAGCTAAGTGGGAAGGTGCTATTGGAAGAGTTCCTGCCGCTTATAAAAAAGGTGTTGGAGCAACTACTGATTGGGCAGAAAAAGCCAGTTCTGAAGAAGCTGAAGATCTTTGGAGAGAAAAAATAGCTGAAGCCGCAGCTGCCAAGAGAAGGCAAAAAGCTGTGTCCGCTGTTTCAAACGAGGAGTGGAAAAGGCAAGCTGTTGAAAAAGGATCTGCAAGAATTGGTGCCGGAATGACCGCTGCCAAAAACAAAAGGACATCCAACTTCGAGCCTTACAGATCTGCTATTGAAGGTGTTTCACTTCCACCAAAGACAGCTGACGCTATGGCCAACATCGATGCAAGAGTCAAGCCTATAGTTAATGCCTTGGTTGAAACCAAGAAAAGCATTAAGGGTTAAGCAGACATCATAATTAAAAATGGTAGAAGAAGAAACTCAAGAAGATAAAGAAAAATCCAAAACTGGAACAGTAGATCCAGATAGGGGTAAATAATTCAAATGAAATATCGAATGGTCCAATTATTGGCAAGCGAGAACGCAACAACTCCAGCTACTAAAGTTATTGACCTTAATTTAAATACTCCTTGTTCAAGAATTGTTGTTCGAATGAAGGGAACAAATTCAACTTCTACGCCAATAAATCATCCAGCTGCTATGATTACTAAAATAGAGCTTGTTGATGGTTCTGATGTTATTTATTCTTTAGATGGAATGGAAGCAGGTTGCTTAAATTTCCATGAGAACGGAGAACTTAATTTCTATTGCTGTGAATATGAAGATAATATTCAAGTCTGTGCAACTGCTCAGCTTAATTTTGGTAGATATTTGTGGGACAGATCTTTTGCTTTAGATCCAAATAGGCACACTAATCTTCAACTAAAGATTTCTCATGATCTTGCTTTGGGTGGATCTACACCTGATGCAGCAACATTAGCAGTTTTTGCTTATGTATTCGAAGATGATCCTCCAAAACCACAAGGATTTATGATGGCTAAAGAAATTTACAGCTGGCCTTTGGTTAATAATGCTCATCAATATATTGACTTACCAAGAGATTATCCTTTTAGGTTTGTGATTTTACAGAATCATGGAACAACTGCTGCTCCAAATGATAATTTCGGAACTCTTAAATTTACAATCGACACAGACAGAAGGGTTTTATTGAATGATATTTCTATGACCGAATTTCTTAAAGTAAATATTCCTATGGATTTAGTTGAAGAAAGATATGCAGGTTTAGGAACTGCTGGTCTAGTTTCTTATTATGGAGCTGCGTCTTATGATATTGTTTCATCAGGAGTCGGTAGGAGTGCAAATTCAGCGGCACTTTACGTTGCACAATATTGGGGAAGACGTGTTCAGGTATTAGGAAATGCAGCTGTAAGTTTCCAAGTTCTGCAAGAAGGATATGCTCCTTTTGGCGGAGTGGATTTATTATTTACAGATAAGGATGATCCTACAACTTATTTAAGTCCTGTTGGAACAAATAGCATACAACTTGATATTCAAGGCGGCGCTGCTGTTGTTGGAACTGGCCTTATTGTAACTCAGCAAGCAAGAACATATTGATAATAATTCAATTTTATAATCATGGAAACAATCCCAGAAGATAAAGAAAAGATTTCTCACAAAACACCTAAAGAAGGTAGAGATCCTTTGACTAGTAAGTTACCTAATCGAGGTTACCTTAGAGATTCTATTCAATCTTGGAATGAAAGAACAAATAAATATGAACCTGGTTGGGAGCATAGATTTAACAAGCGAACAGAGTTTACATTCTTTGAGCTTACGAATGCTTATGAAACTGGGCCTATTTCGAGCAAATCATTCTATTGTGCACCATATAGAAATGCCTTATTAATGATTGATCTAAAAGACACAGAAGGCGCACCCACCCGATTTTTATTGTTATGCTGGTTCAGCTGGGACAATGTTAACTGGTTTCAATTTATGGAGGATGCTTGGGGACGAATGCAGTGGGAAGATATAGATATGCCATCGAAGGAAAGCTATCCAATTCCAATATTAGCACCTTACATCAAGTTTTCTTATGGAATTTCCGGTGGCGATGTGCAGAGTAAATATTTTCCATTCAAACTAAGCGCTATTTTCAATAGTGTATGAGGTTTCTAATAATGCCTTTAATTTCTCAATGGGACAAACAAGGGAACTTAATCCAAACAATTAATATAGCCGCAA
>Ga0307378_10008197_pt1 | contig 13920 bp, 16 predicted proteins | sample UN1MG_FD_202238 | JGI IMG/M metagenome (GOLD analysis project Ga0307378, IMG submission 202238) | Soil microbial communities from Risofladan, Vaasa, Finland - UN-1 | ecosystem: Environmental > Terrestrial > Soil > Coastal area > Acid sulfate soil | place: Finland: Risofladan, Vaasa | collected... | reverse complement strand
TCGACTGTGAGAAGGTCGATTCCGTACTTCTCCACATTCAGCGGTACCTGGAGGAATGAGTAGCTTGCATCGGTGTGGAAGTAGGCGCCGTGAATGTGAGCTTCTTTTGAGACGGCGGCGAGGTCCTGCAGGGTTCCTACCTCGTGGTTTGCATGCATGACGCTTACGACAAGCGTCCGGTCATCAATGAGAGACTTCAGGTTTTCGATATCGACGAAACCCTCACCGTCGACCTCTGCGTATCGGAGCTCGTACCCCTGGCGGCTCAACCTCTCCGCAGTATGGAGAACAGAGAAGTGCTCTACCTTTGAGATAACGATCACGTTTCTTTTATCGTCTTTGTTTCCCAGGGCAAGCCCTTTCAGGGCGAGGTTGTTCGATTCCGTCTCACCTGAAGTAAATACGATTTCGTCGCTTTCGGCCCCGATCCGTTCAGAAAGAGTCGTCCGGGCCTGCTCTACAGACTCCTTTGCCTTTATGCCTGGACTGTGCGAGAACTGGGACGAGGCGACGGCATACTGGTTCAGGTGAAACTCGTCCATGTAGCGGACAACCCTCTCGTCGACAGCAGTTGCCGCGTTGTTGTCGAGATAAACGGTTCTCTTTTCCATAAAGGCCTCCTTTGCATCATCTCATATAAAGAGGGTAATTGTTGCGTCCTTCGACTCGTAGCAGTACCTGCCGACTGTTCCGTACTCGTCGACGAGGTCCTCCCTCAGGTCTTTTTCTTCTATCCCCATGAGCTCCATGGTCATGGTGCAGGCGATGACCTTTCCCCCGAGCCTCTTGTAGCTGTTCGCGAGCACTTCGAGCGAAGCTACCCGGTGGCGTTTCATCCTGCGCAGGATCATGGCCTTTCCAAGTCCGAGCATGTTCATCCTTGAAAGCGGAGCCTTTTTCATGCCGCCCTTTTTCAGTGCGTTGAGGCCCCAGAACGTGAAGAATATCGTTACAGGTATACCCATCGATAAGAAACCGCTTCCAACTATGAAAGCGCTCATGATCTTGTCGAACCCTCCGGAATGGAGGATAATTGTTGCCTTCTTGTTCTCCATATGCACCTCTATGACACGACGAAGGTTATGTTCCAGACGTCTTCCCCGCGCTCCTTATCGAGAATTTCGAGACCCATTGCATCGAGTGCCATGGGTATCTCCTCGAAGGACTGGGGATGTGTGCCCTTTACCCTGATGATATCTCCCTTTTTTGCATGCATTATAGCTTCCCGGGTTTTGACGAGAGGCATCGGACAGTTTTCGTCGATGCAGTCGACCTCACTGTCAATCGTGTGCTGCATGATAGGCTCCTATAATATCACTTTACTTGTGATATTAAAATAGTAATAATAAACTTCGAAGTCAAGGGTATAATTTTTCAGAGCAGGCAAGTTTGCCATGCACTTTTTGTTGTTTTTACACATGCGGAAGTATAAATTTTAAAAAACCCTTGAGAGGATTCAGGATGGAACTTTCAAATATTATAGAGAAGAGGAGGGCGTATCGATCGCTCGAGCCGGTCGCAGTCGACAGGGATCTCGTCTCGGATCTCGCAGGGAGTGCGGTCCTGTCCCTCTCATGCTTCAACAATCAGCCGTGGCGGTACGTGTTCGTGTACCAGAAGAGCAGGCTCGAAGAGCTGTTCGGCGCACTGTCCAAAGGGAACGTGTGGGCACAGGGGGCCTCTCTTATAGTCGCTGTGGCAAGCACACAGGAGTACGACTGCCGGATAAAAGGAAGAGACTACTACCTGTTCGACACCGGGATGGCAACGGCGTTCATGATCCTCAGGGCGACGGACCTCGGACTCGTTGCTCATCCGATCGCAGGCTATGATGAGCTGAAGGTAAAACAGATACTCGGGATACCCGATTCTCTCACTGTGATAACGCTCCTCATCGTGGGTAAGCATGCCGGGAGAACCGACCCGGAACTATCGGAAAAGCAGGCCGCCTGGGAAGCGGAGCGGCCAGAGAGGCTGGCTGAGGAAAAGTTTGCGTTTCACAATGAGTATAACAAAGAGGCAGAAGACTCTGACAGCTCGCTATAACCACTTTCGTTCATGTACCTTCGGGGTATTATTACCTTCTGATGAGGGGCTAGTATTAATCCTGGCTCAGGATCTCATCATCGTATATCCGTTCGAAGAAGAGCTTGTGCTGCGCCTCCTCTGAGGCGAGTTTGAGCAGCAGCCTCTTGATACCGGAATCTATGCTGTTCTCCGCAAGGTCCGTGTAGAGGCTGAAGGATTGTTCCTCTCTCTTCATTGCGCTTATGAGGATATCCTGATACTCCATCTCTCCTTCTATGTTCTGTTCGACGATGTAGTCGCTGATACGGAGGTTTTCCACCTCAGGGACGACGATGCTCTCGATGTCCATTTGCTCAATCTGGTTTCTGATCTGTTCGATGATCTTTATGTGTCCCTCTTCCATCAGTTCGAATGATCTTATGTGCTTTCTTCTCTCCGAAAAGTGGACGCTTTTCTGCAATCCCTGATAAAAGAGCACAGCATCTTTTTCCCGCTGTATCGCAAAATCGATTATCTCATCGAGCTGTGATTTTTCCATAGCCTGTTCCCTCGTGTTGAAAAATTAGATGACCGGTTTTACCGACGGTCTTACCGAACGGTCCTACCGAACGGTCCTACCGAACGGTCCTACCGAACGGTGAAACCAAGGCCTCGTCGTACTTTTCGGTTTATTACGAGACAAAAACACATCGCCGTTTCACCATAACCGTTAATGAAACTGCCAAGATGAATCGTGACGATATTGTTCGTATTAAGAACAATATCGTCATGCAGTTTACGTCTTCAAGACGTAAACTGCCAAGAATAATAGTTCGCTTCGAGAATACTATCTCCGTGCAGTTTTTTTTCTGTAAGAAAAAAAACGGCTAAGATGAATTAGTCCCTAATGACAAAAATAGCTAAGTGTAGTTTAAGCCTGTAAGGCATAATTTGCCAAGATGAAATGTTCGCGCAGCGAACATTTCATCAAACGGGTTCAAACGCATCCTTGCCCGCGCCGCACTCAGGGCATAACCAGTCATCCGGGATGTCTTCGAAAGCGGTTCCCGGCTTCACTCCATTGTCAGGGTCCCCGACCGCGGGATCGTAGATATAGCCGCATACTGTGCACTCGTACTTTTTCATCGTTTCTAACCTCTTATTGTCATGTTAAGATATAGTATTCAGAGTGACGACCATACAGCTGCCCTGCACCTGGTGAAAAACGTGATATTATAAGATACTATATTTCTCACGACAAAAAAATCAATTAATCAAATTAATGATGCTATTCTGTCGCTTTTTTTATCTCGAGTACAGACACGAGGGTTTCGGGTTCCAGTCGAAACGGCGAGCCCCTGCCCTCGTAGAACCCGTGTGAGCCTATCATGTGTATGTGGAGGTCCGTATAGGTGACCTCCTTCCCGGATTTCAGGTTCCTCACCGTGGTGTTGGTCTTCTGAAAGATTCCTGGATCGCCGAAGGGGCAGGGGAGCTTCCCCCGGACCGAATCGACCCTCACCTCGAAGTGGGGTTCCACGTTTATGAAATTCCCGAGGCCGCGAAGCCCCGCATCCCGCAGGTCTATCATACGCTGGGCCACAGTCGCGTGTGTGAGATCCATCCGCTTTACTGTTTCGTCATCCTCGACAAGCATGTCGATGAGGTTTCTCCTATCGGTCCCCAGAAAGCCGTCCCTGGTTATGATCCCTGGTTTCATCTTCTCCTGTATCCTGGAAAGCTGTACCGTCTGTTTCATCTCCCTCTCCCGTCATGCGAACTTGTCGTAGTAGATGAGCTCTTCGGGTATTCCTTTTTCCGTCAGCACCTTGACGGATGCGTCGATCATCCCGGGGCTGCCGCAGAGATATGCCTCTGTATCGTCTCCTGTGCCGATATGGCGGTCGAGCACTTCCGTGATAAGGCCCGTCTCGCCCTCCCAGCGGTCGCTCTCTGAAGGCTCGGAAAGGGCGGGAATAAAGGTAAACCCTTCAAGGGAGCTCTCCAGCTCCCGCATCTCCTCGACGAGAAAGAGGTCTTTGACCGCCCTTGCGCCGAAGAAGTAGGTCGCCTTTCTCTTTATTCCCTTCTCGCGCATATCGTATAGTATGGCCTTTATGGGGGCCATGCCGGATCCGCCTGCGATAAAAACGATCTCCCTTTCACTCTCCCGCAGGAAGAACTCGCCGTATGGTCCGTTTATCGTGATACGCTCCCCTTCTTTGAGGTGATTGAACACATAGGTTGTGCATATCCCGTTCGGCACAAGCCGGATCTCGAGCTCGACCCTGTCTGTAACCGAAGGCTGCGACGCGACAGAGTACGCCCTGTAGATCGACTCCTTGGAGAGCTCATATTCGGGAACCTGGAACTGGATATACTGTCCCGCCCTGAGCTTGATTTCGCCCGGCTCTATAAGCTTCAGCGTTGCTTCTTTGATGTCATAGGTGAGGTCTCTCAGGGATGCCACCTCTGTGATGTACTCCTTGACGTTGAACAGCTCCTCCGGGATCTGTATCGCTATGTCTTTCTTGATCTTCAGCTGGCAGCTGAGCCGGATATTCTGTTTTTTTTCCTCCTCGGAAATCCACGGCAGCTCCGTTGGGAGGTAGTCGCCGGCATCGCTTGTCACCTTCACCTTGCACAGGCCGCATGAGCCCCTGCCTCCGCACGCGGAGGGGATGAAGATCTTCTGCTCCATGAGCGAGCCGAGAAGCGGCCTGCCCCCTGAGACAACGACCTCCTTGTCATCGTTGATGCGGATTTTTACATCGCCGTAGTTCGCAATCGTGGCATCCGCTATCACCGTGATGATGGCCAAAACCGTGGATACGCCGCATATCGCCCCTATCCCTATCAAAAGCTGTATCGCAACAGTCACTGTCCTACCACCTTACGTAATTTTGATCATTCCTGAGAAGCCCATGAACGCGAGTGCCATTATTCCTGCTATGATGAGGGTTATTCCCGCTCCTGCGAGTCCCTTCGGTATTCTCGCTTTCGCCATCTTCTGCCTGATCCCCGCCATCGCGATTATTGCGAGCGCCCAGCCGATGCCGCTTCCGAGTCCGTAGAAGAACGACTGCAGAAGGGTATATTTTCTTATTACCATGAAGAGGCTCACCCCGAGGATGGCGCAGTTCACGGTGATGAGGGGGAGGAATATCCCCAACGCCGAGTACAAAGTGTCGCTTACTCTCTCTATGATCATCTCGAGGAGCTGGACGAATGCTGCGATGATGACGATGAAAACTATGTACCTGAGGTACGTCAGGTCGAGCGGGAGGAGGATGTAGCGGTAGGCGAGCCAGTTCAGCACGCTCGTCACCGTCATTACGAACACCACCGCCATCCCAAGACCCGTCGATGTTTTTACCTCTCTAGAGACTGCGAGAAAGGAGCACATGCCGAGGTAGTTGGTAAGGAGTATGTTGTTGGTGAAGATCGCTGCGAAGAAGATCGCGTAAAACGCTATTCCCTGGCTCATTTCTCCCCCCTGTTCGTCGATCCCTTCACGATCCATATAAAGATCGCCAGCATGAAGAAAGCGCCCGGCGCCATCACCATGATGGACCAGTTCGTCCACGATGCACCGAGGACCTTGTAGCCCCATATGCTTCCCGACCCGAAAAGCTCGCGGAGAACGGCGATCGACATAAGTACGTACGAGTAGCCGATTCCGGACGCTATCCCGTCGAGAAAAGAGAGGCCGGGAGGGTTTTTGAGGGCGAAGGCTTCCGCCCTCCCCATTATGATGCAGTTGGTGATTATGAGCCCAACGTACGGACCGAGCTGGCGCGATATATCGGGGAGGTACGCCCTCAGAACGATATCGACGATGATCACGTACGAGGCGATGATGAGGGTCTCCACCATCATCCTGATTCGTCCCGGCATGATGTTCCTCAAGAAAGAAACGGTGAGGTTGGAGAGCGCGGTGACGAATATCAGCCCTGCGCACATGACCACGGTGTTCTTGAGAACGTTGGTGACCGCCAGTGTCGAGCATATCCCGAGGACCTGCGCGAAAACCGGGTTGTTGGCACCTAGGTCCTCGCCGAAGACCCTCTTTACCTTGTACAGTGCCATTTTCACTCCTTTCTCAATAGTGATGATACCTTATCCGAGGCGCTGTTTACGATATCCTTGATGGAGTTCGAAGAGTAAGAGGCGCCGGTGATTGCCTGGAACTCTTTCTCTCCTGCGGCCTCTCCCTCTGCGACTGTTGAGAGAGGGGAGCTCTTGCCTCTGAACTGCTGCTTAAACCATTCCTCGCCTATCCTTCCGCCCAAGCCCGGAGTCTCGTTCTGGTCAATGATCTCGATTCCGGCGATCCGGCTCCCTGTTTCATCGTACCCGATCGCGACTGTTATGTCCCCCCAAAGACCGGGCCCCTGTGTGACGATCACGTAGCTTTCCACGGACGAGCGGTCGTCACCGCGCACGATGTAGTATCGTACCGTGCCGTCGCTTTCGAGTACCTCCTCGATGCGCTTTTTATATTCCTGCTCGATCTCCCGCGGCTGCTCCGATACCAAGACGCCGGCGGCGTACAGCACGGCCTTCTTCAGCCTGAGGGCTTCGTTGAACCTGATCGTGTCTTTGGAAAAGGTATAGATAACGGTCGTAATCGATATGAACACGAGGGTGACGAGGAACATGAAAAGAACGGTGAATATCCTCTTTCGTATCATACCCTCCTTACTCACTTGGGTTTCTCCTTGCCTTGCGCTGTTTTATATAGTAGTCGAGGATGGGATTGAACATGTTGCCGAGCAGGATCGCGAACATCACCCCTTCGCTCCATATGGAAAAGGTTCTTATAAGGGATATAAGCGCGCCGATGAGTGCGCCGTAAATCCATCTTCCGGGATTTGTCTGTGAAGCGGATACGGGGTCCGTGGCCATGAAGAAGATGCCGAGCATGAAGCTTCCGCTCAAGGTCGCGCGGAGCGGGTCCAGAGCGCCTTCGATTCCCGAGGCCCACAGAGCGGTTTGGAGGACTACAATCCCGATGAAGCCCGAAAGCACGATCCGGTAGTTCGCCGCCTTCTTCCAGATGATATATACACCTCCGATGATGAGCAGCAGGGCGCTTGTTTCCCCGAGACTCCCGGATGTGTTTCCGAAAAGAAGTGAGATGTAGGATACGGCTTCACCTGCCGCCGTACCGCTCCTCAGCGGGGTTGCCGTTGTCGTCACGTCGGAGAGAAACCGTGTAAAACCACCGGGAAACCCGGAAAACGGCCCGACCCATGATGAGGTCATGAACGCGCCGAAGCTCACATAGATGAATGCCCGGCCGGTGAGCGCCGGGTTGAATATGTTTCGTCCGAACCCCCCGAACGCCATCTTGCCTATCGCGATTCCGAAGACTATCCCGACTATAGCCATCCAGAAGGGAATTGTGGGCGGCAGGCTGAGTGTAAAGAGAAAGGCCGTAACGAATACAGCCGAGGTTACAGGTTCCTTGTAGTAGGACCGCACGAATACGAGCTCTGTGAGATATGCTGCGGCGCACACAACTACGAGGAGGAGCAGGCTGCGCCAGCCGAAAAAGTAGATCGAAGCTACTATAGGGGGTATCAGTGCGTAGAGGACCCGTTTGTTCGGAACCTGCCACTTAACCAGCGGGATCTTTTTGCGCTCATTCTCCATCTGCAGTTTCCTCTCCGGAGCAAGTTTATCCTGGTAGGCTGGCCTTGGTTATCCTACTACGCAATCTGTACTTTTGCAATTGAAATCAAAACCCCTCGAGATCTGTGAATACAAAAAAACTCCCAGCAGGACGTACCTTTGCCGCCGGATACCCTCCCTCGTTCTTCAAAACCCTTCCCAGTATCTCTCTCTTTTTCTCGCCTGTGACGAGCATGACGACTGTGCGGGCGTTGTTTATCACGGGAAACGTGAGCGTGATTCTCTCCTTTACTGCGTACGTTTCCGGGGCCGCCGCTGAGGTTACCCATCGTGTCGTTTCCTCCATGCCGGCGTCGCCGCTGTAAAGCGAAGCGACATGTCCGTCCTCTCCGAGCCCCAGGAGAACAAGGTCGAAACCGGGCAGGTCCTCCTCCCGGAAGAATCTTCGGAGCTGTTTCTCGTATGTCCTTGCAGCCCTTCCGGCGGAACAGGCCCGGGTCGGTACAGGAAACACGTTTTCCGGCGGAATCGGGACATGTGAGATGAGCGCTTCCGCAGCCATCCTGTAGTTGCTCTCTATATGGTCTTCAGGGACGAACCTCTCATCCCCCCAGAAGAGGAACGTCCTGCCCCAGTCGATCCTGTCAACGAACTCCCCGGAGAGTGTTTCATAGAGAGTTCGGGGTGTCCTCCCGCCCGAGAGCGCCATGCTGAACCGGCCGTTCGTATCTATCGCTCTGCCTGCGCAGTCGGATATAAGCGAGCAGAGCTCATGAAACAACTTTTTTCTGTCTTCAAAGGCGAGAACTTTTTTCATCATCGTTTCAGATTTTTATCCAAAAACGGCCGTCTCTGTTCAAAAGCTCATCTGAAGCCTGGGGTCCCCATGAGCCCGACGGATAGGGATGAAGGGCGCCGGTACGCTCCCGTTTCGGGTCGCCTTCCCAGGCCTTCAGCACCGGAGTTATAAGCGACCACGATACCTCCATGTCGTCGTGACGTATGAAGAGGGTCTGGTCTCCGAGCATGCAGTCCAGAAGGAGCCTCTCGTACGCGTCCGGGAGCTCTCCCTCTATCACATCGCTGTATAAGAACTTCATCTCGAGCGCATCCATACAGAGCTTGGGCCCCGGATGTTTCGCCTGGATCTGGAGCGTGATCCCTTCCTCCGGCTGGACGTGGAATATGAGCACGTTGGGAGTGAGGTCGTCAGGAGTGAGAGGAAAGAACATAGAGTGGGGGACGGATTTAAACTTCACCGCGATCTTGCTCACTTTTCTCCCGAGCCTCTTGCCGGCCCTCAAGTAAAACGGGACGTTCTGCCACCTCCAGTTTTCCACCATGACCTTTGCAGTGACGAACGTCTCCGTGCCCGAGTCCGTGGCGACTCCCTCCTCGTCGGTGTAGCCTCCGACCTTCTTCCCGTTCACGTCCCCCGGCCCGTACTGGCCCCGAACCATGTGGTTCCCTATATCATCGATCGGAAACGGACGTATCGCGCGAAGCAGCTTTACCTTCTCGTCGCGGACCCTGTCCGCGTCGAAGGAGATCGGCGGCTCCATTCCGACGAGCGAGAGCATCTGAAGCATGTGGTTCTGGAACATATCGCGCAAAAGGCCCGCCTGCTCGAAGTATCCTGCGCGGTGCTCGACCCCGATCGACTCGGATACGGTGATCTGAACGTTGTCTATGTACCGGCGGTTCCAGATCGGCTCGAAGATCGAATTCGCGAACCGGAACAGGAGTATGTTCTGCACCGTCTCCTTGCCGAGGTAGTGGTCGATACGGTATATCTGGTGCTCTGAGAAAGCATTGCGTAGTATATTTTCGAGGGCCATTGCGGTTTCGAGGTCCCTTCCGAACGGCTTCTCTATTACCACCTGGACCATGCCGGAAATATCTGTTTTCTCTCTCGAGAGCCCGGACCTGCCGAGGTTCTCTATTATGGTCGGATATACGGTCGGAGGCGTCGCGAGATGGAACATGTGGTTGCGGTCCGTCCGAAATTTTGCGTCCAGTGTTTTGAAGCGTTCGCCGATCCTCGTATACAGGCCGGCGTCATCGTAATCCCCGGAAAGATAGAAACAGTGGCCGAGGAATTCATCGAAATTCTCCTTCGATTCACTCTCGCAATGCTCTACGACGGCCTCTTTCATCCGTTTTCTGAATGAGTCGTCTGTGAGCCCGCTTCTCGCGCACCCGAGTATGTAGAAATCATCCGGAAGAAGTGATTTGCAGAAGAGGTTGAAGAGAGAGGGGATCAGCTTCCTCGATGTAAGGTCTCCGGAGGCCCCGAATATCACGATGGCTGTGGGCTCCGGTGTCTCCTCCATGCAGAATGATCCCCGTACCAGTACATTCTGGTTCGTCTGAGCCATGCCTTTTTCCCTTCTGTTTAGATATTCTATATAACCCGAGAGTTCTGCCCGGACAACCCCTAATGATAATCCTATTTTTTTCGGTTTAATGCGGTTTTCTCACAAATTGCATATCAACGGAGCTTAGTGATGATATGATAGTAGTTTATATTTTCATGTAAAAAATAGAGTTTACAGTGAGAAAAGCGCTAAAACCCCAATGTCCATATATTTACAGAGTTTTGTGAGAAATGGGGGTTAAATGTCAATGAATAGAGTGCGTGCGATCGGCCGGGCTTTTGTTCTAGCGATCTGAAGGACCGATGGCCGCATTGGCAAAATCCTGTTTGACATTTACGGGGATTTTATTAATATTAATAGCAGTATTGAAGACACGATGATCTTTGGTATAAAGGCCAGTGATAAACGGTCAAGATAGTCATACTTGAAAGAACAAGCGGGACTGACCGTTTATCCAAAATACATTAAAAATCTTTGATTTTTAATGTATTAACGATCGGAGTGACATTTAGTAGAGTGAGATGCTTTTCTGATCGTTCCTTAAAGTTCATTGAAAATCGAGGATTTTCAAAAAGACTTTAAAGCTCAAGGAGCTTCAATATGTGGGTCTGTGATAAACGATCAAGGGGGTCACCCTTGAAATGAGATGCGTTCCTGATCGTTCCTTAAAGTTCATTGAAAATCGAAGATTTTCAAAAAGACGGTGAAGCTCTTCAAGCTTCACCGACGGAACGCTCCAGTAGCTCAGGTGGATAGAGCATCGGTTTCCTAAACCGGGGGTCGCACGTTCGAGTCGTGTCTGGAGCAAGTGAAAACCTCTTACCCTCAATGGGTAAGAGGTTTTTTTAAGCAGAAAATGAAAAGGCGATAGTTCTTTCATTTTCTAAAAGTACTCTTCGTGTCCCTTTTGTACGTGCCTCAAAGTATTATGTCCCGTCGGAATCGGCAGAGCAGTCCACACTCACTGCTGCAGAAAATATAAGTCAAGCAAAGATTTGACCCCTTTTCCTTTTAATATGAATTAATATTCGTTACTTTCATTCAATTAAAATAATAGTTTGAAAGGTGTTTTGTAATGAGCTGTTCAGCTTCTTCAATTTTTCGAGCATATACTGCTTCAACAATTGGTACATGTAGGCTTATGTTCTGGAGTGTACTTTCAAAAGAAATATCTTCGATATTTCTAATGAGTTGTACTTTTAGATCCAATGTTCGTACAATATCATACAGATATGGATTTTCAGTCCGACGGGCAAGTTCACAGTGAAATTCGCTATCCTTTTCAAAACATCCAGCAAAATCAGCTGCAATTGCATATTCATTGCACTTTTCAGCAATAGATTTCAAAGCTTGGTAATCCTCATCGGTTATTCGTTTAACAAGGAGCCGTAAAGACAATATATCGAGTTGTAAGCGTACTTGTCCAATGTGAATTTTATCGCTAGATTCTAATTTGACTATTTGTGCATACTGTCTTGGAAGAATTTTTATAAGCCCGTGCTTTTCTAATCGCCGTAACGCTTCCCTTATCGGTGTTCTGCTTACACCAAAGCTATTTGCAATTTTTTCTTCGGGTATTTTTTCGCCACCTTTTAATTCTGCCGTTAATATCATTCGTTTTATATGTCTATATACCTGTTCCGAGATGCTGCTGAAGTTAATTTCGTTTTTTTTGGACATGTGGTTTAGTTCCTCCTATATAATAACCCAAATAATATTAATGGGGTATCCGCTTAACTCAAGTAGTGTTGTACATGAGTGCCTTTCGTTGACAAATTACGGTCTGGGTGGTGCGAAATTACATTAAGTGCCACAAATATAGGGCCGCATACCTATAAAATTTGGCTAACTTGAGTAAAGCGGATAGGCCTATAATATTATAGGCATATCCACTTGACTCCAGTTGCCACAATGCCTCATCATTTAGGAACTTAGCGTTCCACCATGAATGTCCTTTTCGCGCACGGGGCTGATTGCTACAGCTTGTTCTACCAATCGATAGAACAGCTTGCCACGGGAGCGGGATGTTCTACGGTTGAAACGAAACGTGTATTCATCAAGGTAGTAGTCAAGATGAGAATGCTCAACACGGCCTTGGTAGGTTCCCAACAACCAGCGCTTGAGCAATGCAGCAATGCGGTTGACCTTGGGCAACACGTTCCTACCGACAGCAGCTTCTTTTCGGATGATTTCATGCACGTAGCCCAGTTCGGACAGGCGCTCATAGACTCCCCATCCATCTGTTTGGACAGCGCTCCCCGGCTCGATATCCTCCTTGATGGCCCCTTCCAAGCTGGGGCCAGATGCATCCGGTACATGCCTGAGTCGAATTCGCCCGATCCTACTTTCTTTGAGCTCTACCATAATATCAACCAACGCCTTGCCTGTTGCTCCTCGGCCCCGCTTCCCTGGTTTTTCTCCACCTATATAGACCTCGTCTGCCTGCACCGTTCCAGAAAGTTGGTCCCGTCCCGGTCGTACCATAGCACGGCGAAGCTTGTGCATCCACGTCCAAGCTGTATGATAGCTGCCCAAACCAAGCGCACGTTGCAATCCCAGCGCGTTTGCCCCATATTTCTGATTCGTCACGTGCCAGATAGCACGAAACCAGAGCCGCAAAGGCTTCCTAGTTTCCTTAAAAAGTGTACCAGCCGTAACAGAAGTTTGGAAGCCGCAACGAGCACAGTGGAACAAATTTCGCTTCGTGGACCATGCTTTCTCGTGTCCACAATGGGGACATCGAAAACCTTCTGGCCAGCGAACCTTGAACAAATACTCAAGACATGCTTCATCCGTAGCAAATCGTTCCTCAAGTTCGAGCAAGGTTTTCGGATATTCCTCCATACATGCGTACTATATATATCATGGTTACTGGAGCCAAGTGGATATGCCTATAATATTATATACTATTTTTAGAACAATGTATACAAAATACAAGCCATTTGCGATGTTAAGATTTATTTGTATAAAGAGTCCAAAATCCCCAATTTCAAATGCTATTATTTGAAATAACTTGCAAAAATAACTCGCGTACCAGCCCATTACAGACATTCTACTCTAAAACCGCTCCAATGTGCCCCTTTTCATCGCTGAAAAGGCATACCTCTCCTCTCTTTCTTTCAAGCTTCTCATTATCTAATCTTCACGCAGCCTTCACAAGGCTACGCATTAACCCCTTCTGCTTCTCTTGTACCCTCCCTAACGCCATGGCAAGCATTATACATAGTGCAAGTGAACATCGAAGCTTCATCTTCCTCAACCCTCGTATATAATGTGCTCAAATCCGAAGGATACATCCAGCCTGCTATTCACCCGCTCAACTGCAGTCCTCTTTTTATAGATACTCTTCCACCTATAACTCGATCGAGCCAAGGGCGTGAACACTCGACGGTCCTCCTTAATCGATATCCTCACCGATTTTCCTACAGGACATTGCCCAGCTCCTCTACATTCATATCCATAATGCTTTGCAGGACAGCGGTACTTCAATGTCCCCCGCTTCTTCTCAAATCCCCCATACGCCATCTCGTTTTGCTTATCTTCATTCGGACTAACGCAGAATACCTCCCCCTTGTAGTTATATACAACATTCCATGGCCTCCCTATTGCCTTCGTTCCCTCCCCATCCTTCCACATATCCCGTATGTCTATCACCGGCTTGATCCTGTACTCATCCCATAGCTTTTCTATCAGCTTCCCATCATCATACCCTCTGTCAGCTATCCCATACTCACATCGCTCAAGTATCTTAGGATGTTCCTTTTTAATCTTACCCAGATTCTGCATTAGAATAGAAAAGAGATTAGCAAGAAATGAAATAAATACTTTCCAGGCAACCATTTATATGATACCCTTCTGTCAAGGCAAAGACAAAGGGGGTCACCTGGAAAGTGAAAAA
>Ga0307378_10008196_pt1 | contig 13921 bp, 14 predicted proteins | sample UN1MG_FD_202238 | JGI IMG/M metagenome (GOLD analysis project Ga0307378, IMG submission 202238) | Soil microbial communities from Risofladan, Vaasa, Finland - UN-1 | ecosystem: Environmental > Terrestrial > Soil > Coastal area > Acid sulfate soil | place: Finland: Risofladan, Vaasa | collected... | reverse complement strand
TTGTGATTCTTTTCAGTTAGTCTTTTTGTCAAATCTACCATTAATGCCCTTTGAGTTCTCAGTGATGGAAACAGCATTACAAAATCGGTTTGTCCTTTTTTCCCAGAACCATGAATTATCTTCATCTTGACATCAAATAGTTTTTCACAGAATTCCTTTGCATCCTCTAGGGTTGCTGATGCTGCAATAAACTGAATCCCGTTTGAGCATACCCTTTTTAGGCGTTTTATGATATAGTGAACATTAGAGCCAAAAATTCCTGAATAAACATGGGCCTCGTCTACTACCAAAACTCTTACAGATGTTAAAAGCGAAGAGAATTTTGTTTGGTGCAACAAATGATAATGAATCACATCAAAGTTTGTAACTAGAATATGTGGGGGATTATCTAAAATTTCTCTGCGTTCTATTTGATTAGTATCTCCATCAAAAACTTTGACTGAAATTCCAATTTTTTCTGCAAAGTTCTGAATTTTTGGATACTGGTCTCTAGCTAAAGCCTTGGTGGGATAAACAAAGACTGCAAAAACATTTCCAGATTCAGCAGAGTTTTTTATTTTTTGAATAACTGGAATCAAAAAGGCCTCTGTCTTGCCAGATGCAGTTGGAGCTTCAATTATTACATTTTCACCAAATGCAATTTCTCTGATTGACTCTTCTTGGAATTTGTAAAACTGATTTATCTGAATTTTTTTAAGATCTCTAGTAATTTCATCTTCTAGACCCATCTCATCTACTTTACAGCCCATTTCTGGCTCGGGATTTTTCAAAACCTTGTACTCTGAGATATAGTCCTTTTTGGAATAAAGGATATTCTCAGTTATCATGTCTGGCTTGTTTTGGCCTATCATTTTCTTTATTTCATTTTCATCTCTTACGATCCCCTCATCTTTTAGATTCTCAGAGATTCCCTTCTCTGATACTAACCCCTCATCAAATCTTGATAAAAATTCTAAAAACACCTCATCATAATTTTTTGAAAATTCAAGCAAATCCTCTATTCCACAATTGTTACAAGATACGTGCATTTTTTTGTTGAAGGTTTTTTGAATCTCTATTTTTGATTTACATTTAGGACATGAAAATTTCAATTAATCTCAAATTTGTTGAAACTCATTCGAAATTTATTGGTTGAGTGTTTTCTAATCCATGGTTTCACGACATTATTAAGATGGGGAATAATTTTGAATTCTAAATTTGAAGAAAATCGAAATTAACAAAATTTACAATCTAAACTGTATTGAAGGGATGAAATCTATCCCCAAAAACAAAATTGATCTAGTGATAACTGATCCACCCTTTGCCATTAATTTTAAGGCAAAAAAGGCAAATTATAATCGCATTTCATCCAGAGTTATTTCAGGATACAATGAAATCAAACCTGAGGATTATTATGATTTTTCCCATTCTTGGATGAAGGAAGTTTATCGAGTACTAAAAGAATCAGGAAGCATGTACGTTTTTTCTGGATGGAATAATCTTAAAGATATTCTTCAGGCATTGGATGATGTAGGATTTATAACAATTAATCACATTATATGGAAATACCAATTTGGAGTCGTGACAAGAAAAAAGTTTGTAACTTCTCACTATCATTGCCTTTATGTTTGCAAAAATAATGAGAAACGAAATTTTTTCCCTTTTTCTAGATTCAACAAAGAAGACAGGACTAAAGAAGGAAGAAGTTTACATTACAAGGATAAAGAAGATGTCTGGGAAATCAAAAGAGAGTATTGGACTGGTGATGAAAAAACACCCACAAAACTTCCAGCTGAATTAATTGAAAAACTATTACAATATTCTAGCGAGAAAAAAGATATTGTTTTAGACCCATTTTTAGGCTCAGGACAAGTTGCAGTAGTAAGCAAATCCAATGGACGACAGTTTTTGGGTTTTGAGATTGTTCCAGACTATTACAAATTTGCAAAAAAACGACTAGACAAAAATCTCTATAGGATAAAAAAAGTAAAATAACTTAATCTGATTTTGAATTTTCAGAATCATCAATCTTTTTTTGACCAATTCTACCTGAAATCAATTTTTGCAACTGCTCATCTGTTTTTCCCTCTGGTTTAATTCCCATAGATTTTGCAATGATTTCATTTTTTTGCCTATCATTTTCTACCGGACCTGAAATATTCAGGCTATCGTTTGAAACTTCTTTTAGCTGATTTTGAATATCTGTTTTCATATCATTGTATTGGCTGAATACTTTTCCAAGCTTTTTTGCCGCTCCTGGAAGTTGACCAGATCCTAAAAATAAAATTAGCGCGACAAAAATTATGATTATCCACTCACTTCCAACAATATTCAGAAAGTATTCAATCATGGTATCAAATGACTTTGTTTGAAATTAAAGGTAATGTTTTTCAAAATTTTTTGCTGTGCCTCTGATTATTGAGCAACTAAATTCTCTGAATTCTTCTGGGTTCCAGCTTTTTTCTTGAAACTATCGCAAGTGTTGCTACTCCTAATCCAATTATGAAAAACAGCAGATATGGTGCTTGAGCACCAAAGGACTGGGTGATTGGTCCACCTACTGCGGGACCAATTGCCCATCCGATTCCAAAAATTGTTTCATATGCTCCAATTATTTTGCCAGAAATCTCTTTTCTTGTTTTGCTCAGGATTATCTCAAGAGTTAAGGGAAAGAATATGCTAAAGCCGAACCCCATAAGCACTAGGGCAACTGCAAAGACAATGATAGAGTCTGCAACCACCGACAGCGCTAAACCCAAAGAGATTGTCAGTGTAGCGGCAATCAGAGTTTGACTAGTTCGCCTAGAGAACTTTCCTGCCAGGGCAAGCGATACAACACGCGATACTCCAAATGCAAAATATAACAGCAAAATGTCAGTGTCTGCCATTCCCTTGTCATTTAGAAACGCAGGATATATTGAAAGAATTATCCCAAACGATGAGGTGCAAAAGATCAAAAGAATAATGACTTCAGGGAATTTCTTCAACTCCTTAATTGATGCAAAGGAAAATCTCTCGTGTTGATACTTTTTTTTTCTCCTTGAAACTAAAAGTGCAGAAATTATCGCAGTTGCCAAAATAAAGGCAGTCACCTGGAAAAGAATTCTATATGTAATGTCAATCTCTTCTAGAAATATCGTTCCGAGAAGAGGTCCTATCATAAATCCTAAAACAAAAAACATTGTAAACCACGAAATATTTCTAACTCTGTTTTTTTCGGTGCTCTCATTAGAAATGATGGATTCACATGGAGGCCAAAAAAAAGCATGTGCTACCCCTGTCATTATTCTATAGCCCATAATTTCTGGAACGGATTGTGCAATGGAGAGAAGGTAGATAGATACAGAATTAATTGATGCACCAATGGCAAGAAGATATCCATTATTGAACTTGTCAAGAAGAACTCCTACAAGAACTGGAATGAACATGTACGGGACAAAATTTGCCAGACCAATAAGGCCCAGCTCAGAGTAGGATGCTCCGATTACGTTTTTAGCAAAAATTGGAAGAATGGGACCATGAAGACCATATGAAATTCCAATAATTAGACCAGTTATATTTACAAAAAGTAGAACTCTGTTCATTTGTATGCTGCAATCATTATTGCCCCACCCATAAGATCTTTCTCAAATTCTATTCTGGAGAATTTTTCTAAAAGGAGCTCTTCCAGCTTTTTGTTTTTAGGCCATCTTTTGTAGGTTCCATAAAGAGTTGCAAACTTTAGCCCCAGTCTACCTCCTGCAATTAATGCCAAAATCGGAAGAATTGCTCTGAGGTAAAATGAGACGCCAAATCTGATAAATGCCTTGTCAGGTTTTCCCAAATCAACGATTACAAATCTCCCATCTTTTTTCAAAACTCTGTGAATCTCTGAAATTGCAATTCTTAGATTAATAGCATCTCTAAGTGAATAACCACAAAGTACTGCATCAAACTCTGCTTCTCTGAACGGAATGTGCTCAAATACTCCGTTTACCATGTCTGGGGTTTTCTCAAAATATGTGCCGGTGTTTTTTAGCATTGGAACTAATGGATCGAAAAGAGTAATTGAAATATCTTCATTACACTGCTCTGATGCTGTCTTTGACATGTTTCCAAAACCAGAACCTGCATCAAGAATTTTATTTCCTGGAAGTACCCTACCCCTTATTCCACGATTTCTATGCTCTACGTCTTTGCCAAGTGAGATGTAAGAGTTTACCTTGTCATATACTGGGATGATTTCACGAAGTACATCTATTACTTCTCCCCAATAACTTCCTAAACCCATTTGATTATCATCTCGGTTACACAGTTTGAATGATTTTCAAATCTAACTACATTTAGCTTGTTATGCGGTAAACTTGGAAGCATTTTGAGAATATTTTTTTACATCTGATTCAGAAATTTTTTCAAACTCTTTAGTTTTTGTAGTGACCTTTGCCATCTTTACGTTTTCTACTCCTTCCTTTTTCTCATCCTTTAGGTTGATTGCTGCAATAGCAAGTGATGCTGCATCCTCCAAACTCATGTCAGAATCATAATTTTTCTCTAAAAATGCATTAACATCATCAGAACCTGCACCAATTGCAATTGCAGCATACTGGACAAAAGTTCCGCTAGGATCAGTCACATAGATCGACTCCCCCTTCTGGTCAACTCCTGCAATAATCAAAGCAACGCCATTTGGACGAACTCCTGAATATTGAGTAAATTGGTGGGATTGATCTGCTAGGTGTTTTGCAACGGTTCCAACTTCTACTGCCTCATCATAGGTCATCTTGCTTCCCTGTGAGAATAGTCTTGCATTATCTACTTGGACTCTGGCATCTGGAATGTATCCTGCAGCTGCTACACCAATATGAAAATCAACTTGAAAAATCTTTTGGGTTACGTTGCTTGTTTGAAGTGCTCTGGGTTTTTCTTCAACTGCCATAATGACTCCTTCTTTGGTTTTAATTCCTAGTGCTAAGGTTCCTCGCTTTACGGTCTCAATTGCATACTCTACTTGGTAGATTCTACCGTCTGGCGAGTACATTGTTGGGGTCATATCGTAACCGCGTGATGCCATCATGATATGTCAAGTTCCCTTCAAGTCAATTTAAGGGTAATTATCTGGTCTTTTCTGGAAAAGATATGGAAACGATTTGGAAATAGGGTTTTAAGCAAAATTTTCACATATCATATTAGGTAAACAACTTGAGCACAGAACAACTACTAGAATTCAAAAAAATCATTCAATTAAGATCTGAATCTGAAGAACGAAAATCAGATAAAGAAACTCGCAAGCTCTTGTTTTACCTGTTTACCAGCACAAGGGGAGGCTTTACAAGATTGCGAATAATTATGTTGTTACTTGAAGACCCCCTCAATACTCACCAGCTATCCAAAGTTCTACACCTGGATTACAAAGCCGTTCAGCACCACATGAAAGTACTTGAAAAAAACAACATGGTCTCAAAGATTGGTGAAAAATACGGTGCAATTTACCATCTCTCAAATTTTCTAGAAATGAACATCAGGTCACTTGATGAGGCAATTGACAAACTGGATAGAAAGATGAATCACAAAAAGGTCTACATTTAATTTTAGATTGTTAGAATGCGATCATCGATTTTCAACCAAAACTATATAATCATTGTATTTCAAAAATGAGCAACTTGGCTAAGGTAGATCCATTTGCTAATGCAACAAAACAAGTCGATGATGCATGTGATATACTAGGCATTAAAGACAAAGAATTGCGAAAATATCTTGCAATGCCAAATAAAATGATGAGAGTTAAAATTCCAGTCAAAATGGATAACGGTAAAATTAGAATTTTCACAGGTTTTAGAAGTCAACATAACAATGACAGGGGTCCCTACAAAGGAGGTATTCGTTATTTTAATCCTGAAGGTGGTGTAGAGTACATGGAACGTGAAGTAATGGCGTTATCTTCCTGGATGACATGGAAATGTGCTATTGTGAATATTCCAATGGGTGGCGGTAAAGGTGGAATCTATGTAAACCCAAAAACAGAAAAAATCAGTGAGGGCGAGCTAGATAGACTCACTAGAGGATTTGCATACAAGATTTCTGAAATTATTGGACCTCGAAAAGATATTCCAGCTCCTGATGTTTACACAACGGGTAGAGAAATGACTCAAATCATGGATACATTTAGCAAATTAAACGGCAACGAATATTCTCCAGGTGTAATTACTGGAAAGCCAATTTCGATGGGGGGTTCGCTTGCAAGAAATGTTGCAACTGGTTTAGGTGCAGCATATACAGTAAGAGAAGCTGCCAAAGTATTGAAAATTAATCTAAAGGGCGCCAAAGTTGTTTTACAGGGATTTGGAAACGCGTCAACATTTTCTGGAATCTATCTTGAAAAGATGGGTGCGACAGTAATTGGAGTTAGTGACTCTAAAGGTTCAATTTCAATTCCAAAAGGTGCAAAGACAGAGACAATTATAGCTTACAAAGAAAAAACTGGTTCTGTCGTTGGATTTCCTGGAAGTAAAAAAATCTCAACTGAAGAATTACTTACCACTAAATGTGATATTCTGGTACCTGGGGCTCTAGAGAATCAAATTACCGCAAAAATAGCCAAGGACCTTAAGTGCAAAATTATTGCCGAAGCTGCAAATGGCCCAACATTACCAGAAGCAGATCCAATAATATACAAAAAGAATATTTTGGTAATTCCTGATATTTTGGCCAACTCTGGTGGTGTTTGTATCTCTTACCTAGAATGGGTGCAAAACAACATGGGCTATTATTGGACCTTTGACGAGGTTGCAAGTAAGATGGAGGCCAACATCACTCAAGGATTCAAGGATGCATATGCCCTTTCAAAGAAACACAAGATTGACATGAGGAGAGCGACGATGGTGTTGGCCGTAGAAAGAGTTCTAGAGGCCTTTAATCAACGAGGAATCTGGCCTTAGGCAATAAAAGACTCGTAACATACTAACTGTTCAATAAATCTGATTTTTCCTTTTGTAATTGATGTTAGTTTTCTTTTGAATGTCAAATCTATTTTTGTCCTTCTCTCTAAGAGATTAATTATTTTTCCAGTAAGGTGCTTTCCTTTTCTGTCTCCATCAAAAAGTATGATAAGATTTTCATGGCTTGCAACCGAGTCTACAAAATTTATCATCCCTCCAAACTTGTGAAACTCTACAACTTTTCCTGAAAAACCAATTTTTTTCAATGCAGCAGAATCACGTTTTCCCTCAACGACAACTAGACTTTTTTTCATACAGTTTAATTGAGAAACAAAATCTTTTATCTCAATTATTTCCTGTTCAGTTACAAGCACACTAAATTATTTACCTTAACATATTAAGCACTTTTGCTTAAAGTCAATCATGTCTGATGTTTTGCTTGTTCAAAATACCCGAATGGAGGGTTCGGGATATTTAGGTGGTCTTTTAAAAGAAGATGGGTTTAGTATTACTTCGATTAACGCAAAACACGAAAAGCTCCCCGAAAAAGAACATTCACTAGTTGTAATTTTAGGAGCGCCTGAAAGTGTCAATGATGAACTTTCTTATTTACAAGAAGAACAAAAACTCATAAAAAAAAGTGTAGGGAAAAATATACCCGTACTAGGAATCTGTTTGGGCGCTCAGCTTATCGCTAAAACTTTTGGTGGAAAAGTGTACAGCGGTCCAAAAAAGGAAATTGGGTTTTACAACGATTTAGTTTCAGAGGGAAATTCGAGCCTGTTTTCAGGATTTGACAACCCTTTCACGGTTTTTCACTGGCATGCTGATACTTTTGATTTACCAGAAGGTGCTATTAGACTGGCAAGTTCAAAGGATTACCAGAATCAAGCATTTCAATTCAAAAGTGCAGTTGGACTTCAATTTCATTTAGAGGTAACTGAAGAAATGATAAATCTGTGGCTTGATAAGACTGAGGAAAAACTACAAAACATTTCATATCTTAATCCTCAAAAAATTAAATATGATATTGATGAAAATATTTCAATTGTCAAAACCAATATGAATAATTTTTACAATAATTTCAAAACTTTGTTTAATCTTTGACCAAAGTTTAATATACTGAGTTTTGTTGTCATGGATCGGCTCATGAGTGCGGTTCAAAAAATTTTCGAAGAAACAATCAAAACTAAACACAAAGTTATCACAGAAGAACTATCAAAATCAATTCTCAAAACTTATGGAGTCAAAGTTCCACCATATGCCCTTGTAACATCTGCTGAAGATGCAGCAAAGCAAGCAAAAAAAATTGGCTTTCCACTTGTCATGAAAGTGGTATCTCCACAAATCTTACACAAGACAGAGGTTGGTGGTGTCAAAGTTGGTCTTGAGAATGTAGATGATGTAAAAAAGACGTTCAAAGATATGTACGGCAGACTATCTAAAAAGAAAGGAGTTGACGTTAAAGGAATTCTTCTTGAAAAGATGGTTCCCAAAGGTGTGGAGCTAATTGTTGGTGTTCAAAACGATTCTCAATTTGGCCCTATCATTATGGTAGGACTGGGAGGTATAATGACTGAAGTTATGAAAGATGTAGCATTTAGAATGCTTCCAATAACGACTTCTGATGCAAAATCTATGATTAACGAACTCAAGGGTTCAGCACTTCTTAAAGGATTCAGAGGAAGTGCACCAATTGATCTCAATATGGTTGCAAAAATGTTAGCACAAATTGGAAAATTAGGCGTAGACAATGCAGATTACATTAACAGTATAGACTTTAACCCCGTAATTGTTTATCCAAAATCACATTTCGTAGTTGATGCAAAAATTATTCTCAACAAAGAATTAAAGAAAAATTCAATTTCTAAAGTAAAACCAAACATTACATCAATGGAGTCATTCTTTACTCCAAAGTCTGTTGCACTAATTGGCGCATCTGCAACACCCGGAAAGATTGGTAATTCTGTATTAGATGCACTTGGGAAACAAGATTACAAAGGTAAAGTGTATCCAATTAATCCTAAACAAGAGTCAATTCTTGGAATCAAGTGTTATCCATCATTAGATGCAATAACTGCAGAGGTTGAACTGGTTGTTGTCTGTATTGATCTTGCAGAGTGTGGACCTATTATGAAAACATGTGCTAAGAAGGGAATTCACAATGTTGTAATAGTTTCTGGTGGCGGCAAAGAACTTGGTGGTAACAGGGCTGCAATGGAAGCTGAGGTAAAAGAATTATCCATAAAACACAAAATCCGTGTAGTTGGTCCTAATTGTATTGGAATGTTCAACGCAGCAAATAGGCTTGATTGTGCATTCCAAGGACAAGAAAGAATGGTACGATCTAAACTAGGTCCTGTTGCATTTTTCTCACAAAGTGGAACAATGGGAATTAGTATGTTGGAAAGTGCTGATTTGTTTGGTTTATCAAAAATGATCAGTTATGGTAATCGCTCTGATGTTGATGAAGCAGACATGATATGGTATGCTGCAAGTGATCCTCAAACAAAAGTAATTGGATTATATGTTGAAGGATTTGGTGATGGACGAAAATTCATCAATACTGCAAAGCGTGTAATGAAAGAAAAGAAGAAACCAATCGTTATTTGGAAGAGTGGAAGAACTGCTCTTGGTGCTAAACAAGCAGCATCACATACAGGTTCTCTTGGAGGGTCAAATGCTATTATCATGGGTGCATTCAAACAAGCAGGAATTATCTCAGTTGATAGTTATCAAGAACTAGTTGGAGTCTTAAAGGCACTGGCATGGCAACCTCCTGCAAAGGGTAATCGTGTTGCTTTGACTAGTAATGGCGCCGGTCCAATGATTGGTGGAATTGATCATTTAGAAAGGTTAGGTCTTACAATAGGAAAGTTGTCACCACAACTTCTCAAAAAAATGAAGGCTCGTTTTCCACCAACTGTTCCTATTCATAATGGTAATCCAGCAGATGTAGGTGGTGGTGCAACTGCCGATGATTATCGGTTTGTCATTCAGCAATTTTATGATGAAAAGAATATTGATATTGCTATGCCATGGTTTGTTTTCCAAGATGATCCACTTGAAGAAACAATTGTTGGTCATCTAGATGATTTCTCAAAGAAAAAGACCAAACCAATACTAGTTGGCTGTAACGGTGGCCCATATACTGAAAAAATGATAAAATTGGTTGAGAAACACAATATTCCAGTATACCAAGACCTTCGAACTTGGATTGCAGCTGCATCTGCATTAGCTCAATGGGGCAAGATACGCGGAAAATAGAGAACATTTAATTCCCATACCCATTGGCAAATTATCATGTCACTAGTTACTACATCTACTTCTGATGGCATTTGTACAGTCAAAATCAACAGACCAGACAAGCTAAACGCAATGAACATTGATGTTGCAAAAGAGCTTATCAAGACTTTTGAGAATCTAAGCCTTGATGATAACGTCAAAGTAATTATTCTTACTGGCGAAGGCGAAAAGGCATTCTCTGCAGGAGCTGACATTGAATACATGTCAAAAATTACTGCAGACGAATCAGTAGAGTACGCAAAAACAGGTCAGCTTGTAACATCTACAGTTGAGCTTGTGAGACAACCAACAATTGCAGCCGTCAACGGCTTTGCATTGGGAGGTGGTTGCGAACTTGCAATGTCATGTGATATTAGAATTGCAGCCGATACTGCAAGACTAGGTCAACCTGAAGTTACAATCGGTATTCCTCCTGGATGGGGAGGAACACAAAGATTGATGAGAATTGTGGGAATAGCAAAAGCAAAAGAACTTGTCTATACTGGCAAGATGGTAAAAGCAGATGAAGCAAAAGAGATTGGTTTGGTAAACCAAGTAGTACCTCTTGCATCATTACAAGAAGAAGTCTTAAAGATGGCACAGCAAATTGCAGCAAACTCTACTATGGGTGTTCAGATGTCAAAGATTGCCATCAACAAAGGAAGAAATGCTGACCTTGATACAGGTCTTGCAGTTGAATTACTTGCATGGAGAAACTGCTTTACTCACCCCGACAGAAAAGAGAGAATGACTGCTTTTGTCAACAAATCAAAAAAATAAGCTAATCCCAATTTCCTTCTTATTTTCATTTGTCTAGAAACATGAATTAATAACTGACCAGATGAATGCCTTGTTAAGACTTATGGTGGTATCAAGAAAGCAACAACAGAAAAAAGAAACTACTAGAAGCATTACCTACAGACTTCCTGAGACACTGATAGACAAACTTGATGGAGAAGCCAAACAAAAAAAAATTTCACAAAATGTCCTTGTAAAACAAATTCTTGAAAAATACATCCAATGGGAAAGATACGCTGAGAAAATTGGAATGATTCCTGTTCCAAAAGAAATTCTCGTTACCTTGGGAGAGGAACTTGATGGACGAGATATTGATGAAATAATTAACATAATTTTCCCAATGATAAAAAACACTGTTATGTTCATAAAAGGGGGTTATGATTTGGAGCGCTGCATTGAAACTTTGGAGGATTACATGAGGGCATCTGGAATGAACTCTGACCACCGAATAGAGGGAAACTTGCATTCTTTTATCATACAACATGACTTGGGAATGAAGTGGTCTGTATTTACTGAGCAGTTACTAACCCAAGTATTTCGTAATTTTGCATCTGATAAGGATCTTAAATTTCAGACCACTGCTTCTACTGTGATTTTAAAAGTTGCCCTGGGGTCTGATTTTGATGAACATCATTATCAAAGCTGAGATTCAATTTAGCCATTGAAATATTTCTGTTCACATGTCCTATCATGGATACCAAAAGCACGAAGCCCCAATTATGGATAAAGGAAATTATTGATAATTCTATTCTGTCTGTTAATTCAAACGTATCTGCTTTGGAGGCTGCAAAATTAATGGAAAGTTCCGACATAGGTGCCATTATAGTTCTTGAAAATCAAATTCCTGTTGGTATGGTCACAAACAAAGATCTTACAGTAAAAATAATTGCTCACTCTTATCCTGCAGATACTCCAATTAGAAGAATAATGTCTACCCCACTAATTTCTATAAATCCAAAAACTGACATCAACACTGCTGCAGAAATAATGTCCTCAAAAAAAATTCGTAAACTTCCTATAATTAACGATGATGAAGTTATTGGAATAGTTATTGCATCCGATATTTCCGTACCAATCCAAAATCAGCAATAACTCATATTTTGGTAGAAATTTAATAAAATTCTTAGGCTAGAATTGTTTTTTCCTGATTTACTAGTGTGTCTAGGGGGAAAAGCTTATTATAATTTGAAGCAACATTTTGAGTTATTATGGCATCTGAACAAACCCAAAAATTGGTAACAGTTACTACAAAAGCTGCAGAGAAGATTGCTGAGTTTATGAAAGAAGAGGCAGAGAATCCAGAATACCTTAGAGTATACGTACAAGGTGGAGGCTGTTCAGGTCTTTCTTATGGTATGGGCTTTGAAAAAGCACCAGAAGAAGATGACTTGGTTCTAGAAGAAAACGGCGTAAAACTAATCATAGACAGCTACAGTGTAGATCATCTAAAAGGTGCAAACGTAGACTATATTGAAAGCCTAATGGGATCTGGATTTAAAATCAACAATCCAAATGTTACAAATTCCTGTTCATGTGGTCACTCTTTTAGCACTGAATAAATCTGCACTTTATTTTTCATTTTTTAATTTCTCTAATGTGTATTGAAATTATTTTAGATAATTTTTGAATTTTTTTAAAGATTGGCTCAAGTCTTTGCGATACCCTCATATATCCAGAAACGAAAAGATAACCATGAAAATTAAGGAGATGAACAATTTATGCCTCAATCAGGAATTGTCAAATATCACGTTAAACTTTCCTATGAAGTTGATGGGCTCGTTGAAAGGGCAGATATAATCGGTGCAATCTTCGGCCAAACAGAAGGACTGTTAGGTCCGGAGATGAATCTGAATGAGCTGCAACGAGTTTCTAAGGTCGGACGTATAGAAGTAGAATCAAAATCAACTTCAAATACAACTACCGGTGGAGCTGTTATCCCAATGAGTACTGATATTGATACATGTGCATTAATTGCAGCAGGAGTTGAAAGCATAGACAAAGTTGGTCCATTTGATTGCAAGTTCCGATTGGAATCAATTGATGACGTAAGGGCAGCAAAGAAAGACGATATTGTAAGACGTGCAAAAGAAATCAAACAACGATGGGCCACTAAAACAGTAAGCGAAGGAGAAACCATGCTAAAACATGTGCATGAAGGTGATTCTGGTAAACTAACCACATACGGTCCATCAAAACTGACATGCAGTTCCGGCTTGTTTGACTCAACTTGGATAATTTTAGTGGAGGGACGAGCCGATGTGATTAATCTACTAAGGGCAGGGTATGACAATGTAGTTGCAATTGAAGGTGCGAAAATTGATGAATCGATTAAAGAACTTTGCAAAACCAAAGAACATGTGGTTGCCTTCCTTGATGGTGACAGAGCTGGAGGATTCATTCTAAAAGAGCTCAAATCTATGGTACACCTCGATTATGCAATTCAGGCAGATAACGGTGTGGAAGTTGAAGAGTTAACTCCACAAAGATTAGATGAAATTCTAAAATCCATTAAAGAAGAGATTGAAGCGGGCGGACCTGCTACACCAGCTCTCAAAAACGAAGATGATCAACCAATAGCTGAGTTGGCATCAAAAGTTTTTCCGGATCTTAATGAGACACTTGAAGCAGTAGCTCTAGACGAAAACCAAAAAGAGATCTTCAAAGTTCCAATTAGCGAAGTAGTAAGCAAGCTATCTACTCAATCTGGAATCAAATATCTTCTTCTAGATGGGATAATCACTCAGAGACTTTTAGAAGCTGCAAGAAATGCCGGTATTGAATGTGTTATAGGTCACAGAGTTGCTAAATTATCAAACTCTGATGGTTTAACTCTAAAAACATTTGGTGAACTAGGCATAGTATAGGGTTTCTAGATGACTGAACTAAAAATTCAGCACATTCTAACTCTTACACATCTTTTATCAAAAGGAGCAAAGCACAACTTT
>Ga0307378_10008195_pt1 | contig 13921 bp, 10 predicted proteins | sample UN1MG_FD_202238 | JGI IMG/M metagenome (GOLD analysis project Ga0307378, IMG submission 202238) | Soil microbial communities from Risofladan, Vaasa, Finland - UN-1 | ecosystem: Environmental > Terrestrial > Soil > Coastal area > Acid sulfate soil | place: Finland: Risofladan, Vaasa | collected... | reverse complement strand
GATCTGATCACCGAGCGGACCGACGACCTCACGGCCGAACAGGTGGCCATTACCGACCTGATGGCCACGCTGGTCTCCGTGAAGTTCGTCTCGGACAATCTCGGCAAAGAGGGTCTCTACGACCGGCGGAAGGTCACCAGCAGCGACACGAGCGTCTTGACGGCCAGCTCCAGCGGCACGCCCCCGAAGGGAACCTATCAGTTCACCCCGCTGCGGACCGTCCAGAGCCAGCAACTGCTCGGCTCCGGTTTCAAGACCGACACCGAGTCGATCGGCGGCGGGCGGATCACCTTCCGCTTCGGCGACGACGTCCGCCGGAGCACCCCCTTGGAATACTTCGGCGGCGGTGCAGGCGTCCAACGCGGAATCATCCGCATTACCGATCGAAGCGGTGCCCGGGCGGACGTCGATCTGTCGACCGTCCGGACAGTCGACGACGTGTTGGAGGCGATCAACGGCCAGAGCGAAATCGACGTGACGGCCGTGGCCTACCGGGACGGCTTCCGCTTGATCGACAACACGGGTCAGACCGTCTCGAACCTCAAGGTGCAGGAAGTCAACGGCAGTACGGCCGCTTCGTTGGGCCTGGACGGGATCGACGTGGCCGGCGACGTGGCCGACGGCCGCGACATGCTCCGGCTCTACGACGATCTCGATCTGGATGCGCTGAACGACGGCAGCGGCGTGCGAACTCACGTCGGCCTGCACGAGATCGAGTACACGCTGCGCGACGGCAGCACCGGCAAGATCGATTTCTCGGTGATCCAGTCCGGCTCCTCCAACGTGCTCCAAGAGAAGACCTTAGGCGACCTGCTGGAGGCGATCAACGCCGCGGCGCCGGGCGACCTGCGGGCGGAAATCGCGCCCGACGGAGACCGCCTGGTGCTGACCGACCTGACCGAAGGCGGCGGAACGTTCGAGTTGGTCGCAGCCAACGGCATGACGACGCTCGCCGATCTGGGGCTCGAGGGCGCGACCGAGACCGACGGCGTGGTCGTCGGCCGACGGATCACCGGCGGCTCGCAGAGCGTGTTGCTGGCAAGCCTCGGCGGCGGCAGCGGATTGGGACCCTTGGGGACGCTCGAACTGCGCGACCGCAGCGGCGCTTCCGATACGGTCGATCTCTCCACGGTCGAAACACTCGAGGAGGTGGTCGACGCGATCAACGCGGCCGCCGTGAACGTCACCGCCCGAATCAACCGGGCGCGGAACGGGATCGAGCTGATCGATACCAGCGGCAACCACACCGGCAACCTGGTCGTGGCCAACGCCGACGCCACCAACACGGCCGATGAATTGGGCATCGCCGTCGACGATGCCGTCGAAAGCGTCAACAGCGGCGATTTGCACCTGCAAATCATCGCCGAAAACACGCTGTTGGCCGATCTCAACGGCGGAGCCGGCGTCGCCAAAAGCACCTTCCGGATCGTCGACGGAAGCGGCCGGGAACGAAAACTCGACCTGAAGGCTCTGAACGTCGAAACCGTCGGCGACCTGATTCGGGCGATCAACGGGCTCGACCTCGACGTCCGTGCCGAAATCAACCGAACCGGCGACGGCATCCTGCTGTGTGACACGGGCACGGAGCCGGGAACCCTCCGGGTTCTGGAAGGAAACTCCACGACCGCCGCCGATCTGCACCTGCTGGGCTCTTCGACCGAAGTGGATCTCGACGGCGCGCTCACCCAAGTGATCGACGGCAGCACCACCTACACCATCGAACTCGACGACGATCCGTCCACGACCGACGGCGTCCGCTCGCTCGCCGATCTCCGCCAGGCCATCAACGACCTCGGTGCCGGAGTGACCGCGATGATTTTTCGCGACGGCTCGAGTACCCCCTTCCGTTTGGGCCTCTCGAGCGATCGGCCGGGAGAAGCGGGCCGCCTGATCGTCGACACGTCGGCGATCGGCCTCGACGTGGAGGAGACGGTCCGCGCCCGCGATGCCCTGTTGGTCTTCGGCGACGCGAGCATGGCGGCCACGAGCATCCTCGTTTCGTCCTCGTCCAACGTCTTCCGCGACGTCCTGCCGGACGTGACGTTGAAGATCTTGAAACCCTCCGACAAACCCGTCGTGTTGACCGTAGAAACCAGCGACACGGACCTGGTCGCTACCGTGCAGACGATAGTCGACAATTACAACAAATTTCGGACCAAGCTCAACGAACTGACCAGGTTCGACCCGGAAACGGGCAAGGGCTCCGTCTTGACCGGCGACGGGACCGCCCTGCGGCTGGACCTCGATCTGTCGGCCCTGCTCAGCGGACGATTCTTCGGCGCCGGATCGATCCAGTCGCTGGCGGAAATCGGCGTGGACTTCAAAAGCGACGGCACCCTCGCGTTCGACAGCTCGAAGCTGAAGCTCAAGTTCGCCGACGATCCGTCGGCCGTCAAGGCGTTCTTCTCCACGAAGGGGTTGGGCGTTTCGGCGAAGTTCTCGGTGCTGCTCGAACAGCTCTCCGGCGTGGACAACTCGCTGTTGACCAATCGGGCCGACACCCTGTCGAACAAGATCGCTTCCAACCAGCAGCGCATCGACTTCTTGAACGAGCGGTTGGAGGCGGAACGGGAACGGCTCTACATGGAGTTCTATCGGCTGGAATCGGCCATCGCCAAGATTCAGAACGGGCTGTCGGTGATCGACGCGCTGAAACCGCTCGCGCCGTTGACCGCCGCCCCCAGGCTGGCGCAATAAGACCGGATACCTCGCTGAATCGAAAGGAATCGTTCATGGACCCCTCGGCGCGAAAACAGTACCTGGCCACCGATGTCCTCACGGCCACCCCGCAGAAGCTGCAACTGATGCTGATCGAGGCGGCCATCCGCTCGGCCGAAACCGCCCGCAGGAAATGGAAAGCCGAGAAGAACGACGAGGCCTGCGAGGCCCTGATCCACGCCCAGGACTGCATCGGCGAGATGCTCGCCGGCCTGAACAAGGAAGTGGACAGCGAGTTGACCAGGAAGGTGGCCGCCCTCTACGTGTTCGTTTTTCGCAGCCTGATGGAAGCCAACTACGATCGCGACGAAAAGAAGCTCGACGACGCGCTGGAAGTCTTGAAAGTCGAACGCGAAACGTGGCGCCAGGTTTGCGAGAAGCTCGGCAGCGAACTGCCCAACGAGAATGCGGCGTCGGTCGTCTCGCTGTCGGAGCAATTCCGCGGTGCTGCTGCAGCCAACACGCCCTGGTCGCCGCCGGTCGACTTCTCGGCACAGCCGGGCGTCCTCGAAGATCCTTCTACGTCCGGCTTCTCGCTGGAAGCCTAGGCGCTTTGCGGGCGACCTTTCCGAATGCGCCCGACCCTTCCAACTGGGCAGCCCGCGCCTGCCCTGTCGGTCGTGGCTAATGTTCCGGGTGAACCGGTTCCGATGAATCGGGAAAGCGGGACCCTTGCCTGCCGTGTTCCGTCCTTCGACGACAAGTTCGGCGACCCAGGTCTTTCAACTCCGCGCGACCGCGTTTCGCTCTCCCGCGATGAAGGTCTGCGCGGAACTCCGACCGACACGGCGGCTTTCACTTCGTCCAGCAGCACGAGTCGTCAGCCGCGGCGCGATACCGGTCGTCGGCGTCGGCGTTTTCGGGAGGGCTCTCAGTGGCGATGAGCAGACCGGATCGGATGGCGGCCGTCGTGTTCGTGGTGGTGTTGGCGCTTCCTTGCGGGGCGTGCCGGGGAAAGTGGCAATTCGCCAGGAGCGGATCTACTCCGACCGCTCAGCCGATCTCCGGCGTGCCGGCCGAGGTCGTGCCTGCGACGACCCCCGACGCGGGGCGGGAGTTCTACTACTGCCACTGGGACGCGCCCGGCGTGATCCCGGTCGGCTACACGGAGCCCGCGCCTGCGTTTCCTTCCTACGCAGAATCGGTCTTCGATCCCTCGCCGCTGGCGGCGGACGAATCGCCGTACGTGCCTCTGGCCGTGGACGAATCGCCGTACATGCCGCCAGTGGTGGACGAATCGCCGTACATGCCGCGCCGTCGCGGTGGGCAGCTCGGTGCCGGTTTCGGGCGGTGGTTCCGTGACGTGCCGAGCGACTACCGGAACTATTACGGCTGGAATTCGATGCGGGATCTGCTCTTGGGTGTCGCCGGCGCGAGCCTGCTGGCCAACACGTCGTGGGACGAAGACTTCAACCACTGGTATCAGCGCGACGTCCGCAGCACCGATACCGACGACTTTACCCAGGCGTGGAAGGTCTTCGGCGAAGGCCAAATCATCATTCCGGCCTTCGCGGCGTTGGGGATGCTCGGTGCGATATCCGAGGACCGGCCGCTGCTGGGCCGGGCGGGCGCTTACAGTGGTCGGGTCACGCGCGGCTATATGGTCGGTGTTCCGCCGATGCTCTTCACCCAGTTCCTCCTCGGCGGATCCCGCCCCGGAGAAACGGCCGTCGGCTCCCGCTGGAAACCGTTCGACGACGATAACGCGGTCAGCGGCCACGCCTTCATCGGCGCGGTGCCCTTCATCACGGCCGCCAGAATGGTCGAAAACCCCTGGGCCAAAGGCGCTTTGTACATGTGTTCCGGTTTCACCGCCTGGTCGCGGGTGAACGACGACCGCCACTATCTCTCCCAGGCCCTGCTCGGTTGGTGGATGGCCTACCTGGCCTGCCGTGCCGTGGACGAAACCGCCCGGCAGAACGAAAACCTGATCTTCACGCCGCTGGCCGGTCCGGGCATCACAGGCATCGGCGTGGTGATTCGCAGGTAACGAAGAAGTAGGCCGGAACAAGAAGTAGGCCGGAACAAGCGCAGCGCAGTTCCGGCACGCGGTTTCATACGGCCTTTCCTCGTGCACGCGGTCCCAGCCGTCAAATGCCGGAACTGCGCTGCGCTTGTTCCGGCCTACGAGCCTACACGTTTTCGTTGACACGGCGCTGGCGGCGGTTACAATGTCGCATAGTTGATGTGCCCCTACAGTCAGGCGTCCCCTTTTCGACAAAGGACTCGCAGCCATGGCAGACCATCGGGTAACGCGACGAGACTTCGTGCGTACGAGTGCGGCGGCCGCGGTGGTTGTCGCCGGATGTTCGGCAGACGGCTCTGCCGCACCGGCCGAAGAGCCGAAACTGCCGCAGATCCGCCTCGGCCCGCATTCCATCTCGCGGCTGGTCTGCGGGACCAACCCCTTCAGCGCCGGTTCGCACCTGTCGGTTTTCGTCAACCACGAAATGCGGAGCTACTATACGCCCGACCAGATCCTCAAGACGCTACGGCGGTGCCAGGAGGTGGGCATCAACTGCTGGCAGTCGGGCACCGGCAGCATCGAACTGTACCGGCGGTTGATCGACGAGGGCGGCCAAATGCACTACATCGCCATCGCTTCCGGCGACGCCTCCTCGATCGGAACGCTCGCCGCCGGCGGGTGCATCGCCATCGCCCATCACGGCGAAGTCACCGACCGGCTGTTCAAGAACGGCGAGATCGACACGATCCACGATTACCTGAAGCGGGTCCGCGACGCGGGCCTGCAAGTGGGCGTGTCGACCCATATGCCCGACGTGGTCGACGCGGTCGAGTCGAAAGGCTGGGACGTCGATTACTACATGACGTGCGTCTACGAGCGGCACCGCAGCGCCGAGGCGTTGGAGAAGCTGCTCGGCCAGGCGCCGATTCCGGTGGGTGAGGTCTATCTGCCGCTGGACCCGCCGCGGATGTTTCGGGCGATGCGCCAGACGAAGCGGCCGTGCCTGGCCTTCAAGATCCTGGCGGCCGGGCGGCTCTCGGAGCGGCAGCAGTGGGTCGAGCAGGCGTTTCGCCAGACCTTCGAGTCGATCAAGCCCATCGACGGCGCGATCATCGGCATCTACGACCGCTACAGCGACCAGCCGGCCGACTGCGCCGCCATGGTCCGCCGCTATGCGTCTGCGCAAGAATGACTTCTACGCTTCCTCGGTTGGGGGTGGCACGCCCTGAGGAACGAAGGGCGTGGAAGACCTGCCAAACCACGCCCTTCGTTCCTCAGGGCGTGCCACCCCATGGAACAGGTTGTTTCTGCGCGGCCCCCGTGGCGCCAGCAGGCGGACGGGGTGATTATCGCTCTTTCCTCTTCAACTCCGACGTATTCTCGGCGGCGAATTGCCGGATGTCGTCGGCGAAATCGAGCAAGCGCTCCCATTGTTCGACGTAGAGGGTCACGGGCATGCGCTGCAGCCCGTAGACGCTGATGGCGCCTTTCTGGCTCACCTTGCAGTAGAGCGAACCGCGTTTCGATTGCTCGGCTTCCGCCAGGAGTTTGCCCGCGTCCTCCACCGACAATTCGCCGGCGGCCAGCTTTTCGAGGATTTCTTCTTTTTTCACGGCTTTCGCTTTCTTGAAAGAGGGTCAAACGGATCACGGCCCAGGTAGGTCATGCTTCAGCATGACGATCTTCGAACGCGACATGCCGTTAGTCTTCAGGATCGAGCAAACGATGTCAATATTGGCTGCGGCCAACGGCTGCTCTTACTTCTTCTCCTTCGTCCCGTCCTTGCTTTCGCCCTTCTTCTCGTCCTTCCCCTTGCTCTTCGACTCGGTCTTGGCCTCCTTGGCCTCTTTGGCGCCCTTTTCGTAGGACTGGCTGCGGTAGTCGGTCTTGTAGAAGCCGGAGCCCTTGAACACGATCGCGGCGCCGGGGCCGATCAGCCGGCGGAGCTTCATCCGCCCGCAGTCGGGACATTTGCGCTTCGTCTCGGCCGTGATCGACTGAAACAACTCGAACTGGTATCCACAGGCGTCGCAGACGTAGTCGTAATGAGGCATGGTAGTTGGGGTGGTTTTCAGTGGTCAGTTTTCAGTGGTCAGTTTTCAGTTGTCAGTTTTCAGTTGTCAGTTGTCTCGATTGAACAGCGTATGGTTCTTCAGGGATTTTCGTCGTTCCATTTCCGGTCCATCGAAGTCGGTGGCACAAAGGAGTACGGGTTCCTCTTCTCTGATTCTATCTTTTCGCGCGTCGTGAACAGAGAAGAGGAACCCGTACTTCGCTGGCAAGGGATTCCGCTGTCTCGCCAGGCAGCCACGAAATCGCCCGAAGAACCCTTGATACCAAGAACTGACAACCGAAAACTGACAACTGACAACTGACAACTCTTCCTCACTCCTCATTCGCTTTGGAGACAATCACCTGGCTGGGGCGGACGACGCGGTCGTGGAGCTGGAAGCCGGTCTGGGTGACCAGCACCACGGTGCCCGGGGGATGGTCGTCGGAAGGCTGCTGGGAGATGGCTTCGTGCCGGTGGGGATCGAAGGGTTGGCCCAGGGCTTCGATCTCGGTGCAATCATGTTTCTCGAACACGCCGGCGAACTGTTGGGCCACCATCTTCACGCCGTCCAGCAGGCTGGCCGTGTCGTGGGTCTTTTCGGCCGCCTCGATCGCCCGGTTGATGTTGTCCAACACGGGCAGGAGGTCGCGCATCAAGGGGAGATCGGCGTACCGGTGCAGGTCCTGCATTTCTCGGGCGACCCGTTTGCGATAGTTCTCCAGTTCCGCCTGACTCCGCAACACGCGGTCCCTGGCCACCTCCAACTCTTCGCACAGGGCCTGCACGGGAACGGGCTGCGGGGCTTCCTTCTCCTCGATCCGTTCCTTCTCCGGCTCCTTATCGACCGCGGCGGCCACGTCGGCGGCCATCTGTTCGGCCGCTTCACGGTCGAACGTCGCGGGCTTTGACGGCTCGGTCGTTTTCCGCTCTTTCTTCGACACGCTTTTTCCTCCGCTGCTGCGGCCGATCCTTACGCCTGGAAGTACTCCTTGAGTTTCTGGAAGAAACTCTTTCGCTGGGGGGTCACGTCGCGCTGCTCCAATTCGGCCAGCTCTCTGAGGAGCTTCTCGTGCTCGGGGTCGAGACTCTTGGCCACTTCGACGTAGACCTGCACCAGCAGGTCGCCACGGGAACGCCGCCGCAGATAGGGCATGCCGCGGCCTTTGAGCTTGAAGACCTCGCCGCTTTGGGTCCCCCGGGGAATCTCGAGCTGCTCGCGCCCGTCGAGTGTGGGCACTTCGATCGTGGCTCCCAAGGCCGCCTGCGAATAGCTGATGGGCACATGGCAGATGACGTGCTGTCCGTTGCGTTCGAAGAGCGTGTGCTCGGCCACGCGGATGATGCAATAGCAGTCGCCCGGCGGACCGCCGTCGGGGCTCGGCTCGCCTTCGCCATGCAACCGCAGCCGGCTCTGATCGTCGATCCCGGCGGGGATGGTCACCCTGCGGGTGACGCGTTTGGGCACGAACCCGCCGCCGTTGCAGGCGGAACAGGGATGGCGGATCACCGAACCGGCGCCGTGGCACGAGGGGCAGGTGGTTTGCAGCGAGAAGATCCCGGTCGACTGGACCACCCGGCCGCTGCCGCCGCAGTAGGCGCAGTACTCGGCCTCGGTCCCCGGCTTGGCGCCGCTGCCGCCGCAGGTCTCGCATTTCTGGTGGCGCTGGAACTCGACCGTCTTGGTGGCGCCGTGAGCGGCCTCGATCAAGTCGATAGTGACCTGGCAGCGGATGTCCGCGCCGCGGCGCACGCGTTGACCTCGCGAGCGGCCGCCGCCACCGCCGAACAGGTCGCCGAAGATGTCGCCGAAGGCCTCGAAGATATCGCCCACTTCGTGGAAGTGCGGGGCCCCGCCGCTGGTGCCTTCCAGGCCGGCGTGACCGAAGCGGTCGTAGCGAGCCCGCTTCTGGGGATTGTTGAGCACCTCGAAGGCTTCGGCCGCTTCCTTGAACCGGGCAACGGCCCCGTCGTCGTCGGGGTTGCGGTCGGGGTGGTACTTCAGCGCCAGCTTGCGATACGCCTCGGAGATCTGGCCGTCGGTGGCCGAGCGATCCACCCCGAGGACCTCGTAATAACAGCGCTTTTCAGCCATCGTCTCCATGGCCGGACAGGGGGCATTCGTAGGGATATTTCATTGTACGCTATCTGCGGTCCAAAAAGGGCCACCCCGCCAGGAGGTGGCCCGGTGCTCGTCGCCTCGTCGTAAATCTAGACGTGGCCGGGGGAAAACTTCCGGCCGACGCCTAACGCACACTTCCCTCAACGGCCCGTTTCTCCTTGTCGCCCTTCTCCAGGTCGGTGACCAGGGTCTCGGTCGTCAGCATCAACGCGGCGATGCTGGCGGCGTTCTCCAGGGCCGTGCGGACCACCTTCAACGGGTCGATGATGCCCGCCTTGTACATGTCGACGTACTCGCCGCGGTTGGCGTCGTAGCCGGTGTTGGTCGGCTTTCCGCGGACCTCGTCGGCCACGACCGAACCGTCCACGCCGCAATTGTCGGCGATCTGCCGGATCGGCGCGGTCAGCGCCCGCTTGACGATGTCCACGCCGATCTTCTCGTCGCCTCGGGCACCGGAACGGGCCTTGTCGACCGCTTCGATACATCGCAGCAAGGCCACGCCGCCGCCGGGCAGGATGCCTTCTTCGGCCGCCGCACGGGTGGCGTGCAGGGCGTCTTCCACGCGGGCCTTCTTCTGCTTCATCTCGGCCTCCGTGTTGGCACCCACCGAGACCACGGCCACCCCGCCGGCCAGCTTCGCCAGACGCTCCTGGTACTTCTCGCGATCGTAATCGCTGTCGGTCTCTTCGATCTGCCTCTTGAGCTGCTCGATGCGGTTCTTGATGTCGGCCGTTTTGCCGCCTCCCTCGACGATCGTCGTGGAATCCTTGTCGATGGTGATCTTCTTCGCCCGGCCGAGCTGCTCCAGCGTGAGGTTCTCGAGTTTCATCCCGAGATCCTCGCTGATCATGGTGCCGCCGGTCAGGATGGCGATATCGCCGAGCATGGCCTTGCGGCGGTCGCCGAATCCGGGGGCCTTCACGGCGGAGACGTTCAACACGCCGCGGAGCTTGTTGACGACCAACGCGGTCAACGCTTCGCCATCGACGTCCTCGGCGATGATCAACAACGGCTTGCCCGCCGCGCTGACCTTCTCCAACAGCGGGATCAGATCGCGGAGGTTGCTGATCTTCTTTTCGTGGATCAGGATCAGGGCGTCCTCGATCAGACAGTCCATTTCCGGGGCGCGGTTGATGAAGTAGGGCGAGAGGTAGCCCTTGTCGAACTGCATGCCTTCGACCACCTCGTAGGTGGTCTCGGCCGTCTTGCCTTCCTCGACCGTAATCACGCCGTCGTTGCCGACGACCGAAATGGCCTTGGCCAACAGGTCGCCGATGAACCGGTCGTTGTTGGCGCTGATCGCGCCGACGTGGGCGATCTCTTCCTTGGTGACCTTTTTGGCCATGGAGTAGAGGTGATCGACCGCGGCCTCGACGGCCTTGTTGATCCCGCGCCGCAAAGCCGCCGGGTTGCTGCCGGCCGCGACGTTCCGCAGCCCTTCGCGGAAGATGGCCCGGGCCAACACGGTGGCCGTGGTCGTGCCGTCGCCGGCGACGTCGGAAGTCTTCGAGGCGACCTGGTTGACCAGCTTCGCGCCCATGTTCTCGAAGCGATCTTCCAACTCGATTTCCTTGCTGACCGTCACGCCGTCCTTCGTGACGGTCGGTCCGCCGAACGACTTGTCGATGATGACGTTCCGGCCGGTGGGGCCCATGGTCACCGCGACCACGTCGGCCAGTTTATCCACGCCGCGGAGCATTTTGGTCCGGGCGTGATCTTCGAACATGAGTTGCTTAGCCACTTTTGGCGGTTCCTCGCTTCTAATGGTTCAGGTGGATTACGGGCAGGCCGCCAGGGTCACTTGATCACCTTGGCCAGGATGTCGGTTTCGCGGAGGATCTTGACCTCGCGCCCGTCGATCTCGATTTCGGTCGCAGTGTACTTGCCGAAGATCACTTCGTCGCCTACGGCCACCGACAGGTCGCCCCGCTCGCCGCTGTCGAGCAGCTTTCCGGGGCCGACGGCCAACACGGTACCCCGCTGGGGCTTTTCTTTGGCGGTGTCAGGCAGCACGATGCCGCCGGCCGTGACCGCTTCGGCCTCCATCGGCTCCACGACGATCCGATCATCCAAAGGCCTCAGGTTGATATCCTTCATGGTTCGATTCCTTGTCGTAATGTGGTTTGTGAGATTGAGGTTGATGTTCCAACGGGTTGTCTTTCCGGTCGGGATTCGGTCCGGGCGGTCGGCGACTGGTTAGAAGCCTCCCATGCCTCCCATGCCACCTCCCATGCCGCCCATGCCACCTCCCATGCCGCCCATGCCGCCGCCCATGCCTTCGGGTCCGCCCGGCGAGGGAGCCTCATCTTCCTTGGGGATGTTGGTGACGAGGCAGGAGGTGGTCAACAACAGGCAGGCCACGCTGGCCGCGTTTTGCAGCGCGGTCCGGACGACCTTGGCCGGGTCGATGATTCCGGCCTCGACCAGGTCGCAGAAGGCGTCCTTGTCGGCGTCGTAGCCTTCGTTTTTCTTCATGCGGCTGACGCGATTGACCACCACGGCGCCGTCCTGTCCGGCATTTTCGGCGATCGCCCGCATCGGAGCATCGAGCACGTTCCGCACAATCTTCGCCCCCAGGGCCTCGTCGCCGGCCAGATCCAGCTTGTCGAGCGCTTTGGCGCTTCGCAGCAGGGCCACGCCGCCGCCGGGAACGATGCCCTCTTCCAAAGCCGCCTGGGTCGCCGCCCGGGCGTCTTCCAACAGGGACTTGCGTTCTTTCATCTCCGTCTCAGTGGCCGCACCGCAGTTGATTTGCGCCACGCCGCCGGCCAGCCTGGCCAGCCGCTCTTCGAGCTTCTCGCGGTCGTAGTCGCTGGTGGTGGCTTCGATTTCCTTGCGGATCTGATCGGCCCGGCCTTCAATGGCCTCGTGCGAGCCGCCGCCTTTGACGATCGTGGTATTGTCGGCCGTGACGGTCACCTTTCCGACGGTCCCCAGGTCGGAGATCTTCACGGCGTCGAGCTTCACGCCGAGGTCCTTGAAGATCGCCTGGGCGCCGGTCAGCGTGGCGATGTCGCCGAGCATGGCCTTGCGGCGGTCGCCGTAGCCGGGCGCCTTGACCGCGCAGACCTGGAGGATGCCGCGCATCTTGTTGACCACCAAGGTGGCCAGCGCCTCGCCCTCGACGTCTTCGGCGATCACCAGCATCGGCTTGCCGGCCTTGCTGACCGCCTCGAGCAGCGGCACCAGATCCTTGGCGTTGGAGATCTTTTCCTCATGGATCAGCACCAGGCACTTCTCCAGTTCGACCGTTTGGTTCTCCTGGTTGGTGACGAAGTGCGGGGAGAGGTATCCGCGGTCGAATTGCATGCCCTCGACCACCTCGACGTGCGTTTCGGACTGGCGTCCTTCCTCGACGGTGATCACGCCGTCCTTGCCCACCTTGAAGAAGGCGTCGGCCAGCACCTGGCCGATCGACGGGTCGTTGTTCCCGGCGATGGTGGCGATCTGGGCGATTTCCTTCTTGTTGTTTTCATCGACCGCCGTGGCCATCTTCTTGATCGACCGGATCACGGCCTCGGTGGCTTTCTGGATGCCGCGGCCCAGCGACATCGGGTCGGCCCCGGCCGCCACCATTCTCAGACCTTCCTTGTAGATGGCCTCGGCCAGCACGGTGGCGGTGGTGGTGCCGTCGCCGGCGACTTCGTTGGTTTTCGACGCCGCTTCCTTGACCAACTGCGCTCCGAGGTTTTCGTTGGGGTCGTCCAGCTCGATGTCTTCGGCCACGGTAACGCCGTCTTTGGTCACTTTCGGCGCTCCCCAACCCTTGTCCAGCACGGCGTTGCGGCCGCGGGGGCCCAGCGTGCTGGTCACGGCCCGGGCCAACTTGCTGACGCCGACGGCCAACGACTGCCGCGCCTCGTCTTCGAAGACTATCTGTTTTGCCACAGCGGATCTCCTCCTGTTGCTGACGGGAATACGGTTTGCCCGGCGTGCTCTCGGATGCCCCCCGCCGGGTGGTGGTGTTCGCTCCTCAGGCTCGAATCGGCGTACCACGACCACATTTGGCAGCCGACGGCGTGATGCGGACCTTTAATGCAAGCCGCGTGCCAACGGGGAGGCCGTTTGGCGCAACATGTTTATCGAGGCAAAGTTACCGCTATCCCGTGCAACAAGACCCCCGGCAGCTTCCCGATGCCCATGTCCCGGACATGCCATTTTGGCAGCCACGTAGGTCAGGGCTCGCCCTGACGAATTCCCCTCCCGACTGGCCGGGCCGTTTTTTTCCCGGTTCGGCGGCCCGAGGAAAACAATCCCCGTTCGGCTCGGCCGCGGCGAGCCCCGCAAGTCGTTGCGGATAAGGCAGTTATGCGATCCAGCGCCGAAGCGATACCCGGCTCGAACCCCATTGTTTCCCGCCCCACGCCACCGTGCCGGACGGACCAGGCCCGGCCGAGTTCTTCGTAACCCATTGCAGTGCAACGGGTTAGGCCGTTTTTCCACCCCTTGACACGAGGCGTTCCGTCAGGTCCCATGGGTGGTTGTTGCGTTGGTGCAAGACATTTCGCAGCAACGACTTACGACATTGTTTTCCAATTTTTGCCGATTTCGCTCATCCGGAAGCAACAATTCCCAGCCCGCCGCGCGGCGCGTAGCGGCCGTCATCCGGCGATCGAATTGCCAAAGAGCCCACCCGCACCGATTTGCCACGGACGTATACCTATCTATGTGTACACTATCCACGTCCGGAAGTCAAGCTCCTTACCTGGCCACCGGCAGCGCTGCGGCCATAGTCGCGCAAGGCTTGCGTTTCCTCTTCGTGGATCGCGCTGTCGAGAAAGCCGCGCCGGTCGTCGATCATCTTCGTCGTGAAAAACGTCCGTTGCCGACGGTTCCCGCGCTGGGTTATGTGATGTGGCAGCCCAGGAACGACCAATCTCGCCATGCGGCAAATCTGCCGAATTTCGCCCAGTATGCCAATATCGGTTCGTGTCCCCATCCCTGAAAGAGCCTGCGTTGTCAAGGGGTCTCCCGGTGGTTTTCGCGCGCACGGTTCGCGCTGAAGCTTCCAGGGCTTTTCTCTCACTGTCTGGGGCTGGTTGAGGAATCGGTTTGGGAACTTGGC
>Ga0307378_10008194_pt1 | contig 13922 bp, 11 predicted proteins | sample UN1MG_FD_202238 | JGI IMG/M metagenome (GOLD analysis project Ga0307378, IMG submission 202238) | Soil microbial communities from Risofladan, Vaasa, Finland - UN-1 | ecosystem: Environmental > Terrestrial > Soil > Coastal area > Acid sulfate soil | place: Finland: Risofladan, Vaasa | collected... | reverse complement strand
GAGCACCTCGAGGTTCGCCAGGATGTCGCGCACCTCCTTGCGCTCGTAGAAACTCGTGCCGCGCACCACCTCGTACGGAATCGGCGGCCGGCCGCGCCGGAAGGCGTCTTCGATGGCCCGCGTCTGGGCCCCCGTCCGGACGAACACCGCCACGTCGCGGTACGTCAGGCCCTTCTCGCGCAGGGCCCCGATGCGGCGGACGATTGACGCGGCCTCGGCCTCCTCGTCGTCGGTCTGGACGACGGCCAGCGGCGACCCGGCGGGGTTGTCGGTGAACAGGCCCTTGGGTTTGCGGTCGCGGTTGTGCCGGATGACGGCGTCGGCGGCCGCCAGGATCGTCTTGGTGCTGCGGTAGTTCATTTCGAGGCGGACGACGCAGGCGTCGGGGAAGTCTTTCTCGAAATCGAGGATGTTCGAGATCTGTGCCCCCCGCCACCCGTAGATCGACTGGTCGGGGTCACCGGTGGCGCAGAGGTTCCGGCGCTCGCCCGCCAGGTCTCGCGCGATGACGTACTGGGCGTGGTTGGTGTCCTGGTACTCGTCAATCAGGATGTAGCGGAACCGCTCGTGGAGTTCGGCGCGGAACTCGGGCCGCTCGCGCAAGCCCAGGGCGACCTCCAGCAGCAGGTCGTCGAAGTCGAGGGCGTGCGACTCCGAGAGGATGGCCTCGTACGCCTCGTAGATGCGTGCCAGGTTCCTGGCCGCGAAATCGGTGCGCGGGCCGGCCCCGTAGTCGCGGGCCCGCTGGAGGTGGTTCTTGGCGCGGCTGATCGTCTCGGCGCAGCGGCCGGGGTCGAAGTGTGTCGGGTCGAGGTTCAACTGCCCGAGGACCCGCTTGATGGCCGCCTTCTGGTCGGCCGTGTCGTAGATGGTGTACCGCGGGTCCAGCCCCACGAGGTCGGCGTACTGGCGGAGCATGCGGGCGCAGAAACTGTGGAACGTGGTGACCAGGGGCGGCCGAGCGTCGGGCACCAGGGCCTCGGTCCGCTCGCGCATCTCGCCGGCGGCCTTGTTCGTGAAGGTGATGGCCAGAATGTCCTGGGGCGGCACGCCCTGGCTCATCAGGTGCGCGATCCGCCGCGTGATGACGCGGGTCTTGCCGCTGCCCGCGCCGGCCAGCACCAGCAGCGGGCCGTCGACGTGCGTGACCGCCTCGATCTGGGCGGGGGTAAGGTCGCCGAGAATATCCATCGCCTGCCTTCGTCCGGGGTTCCGTGCGGGCCGGTACTATAGCAGCGACCGGCGGCGGTGTCTACGGCGAGGTGTTTCGTGCGACTTTGTCAACTCCTCGCCTTCTTGCGCGGCGGCCTTCCCAGGCCGCCGCGAGGAAGCGCCCTGCGCCAAGGCGCGGTGGCCTGGGAAGGCCACCGCGCGGGCTCCCAAGGGGCCGACGAGGAACGCCCGCGGGCATAGGCGCGGTGGGTCAGGAGACCCACCGCGCACAAGTGGTGGTGTGAATACGCAATCGTAAAACGCTCCTTCGGCCTCGGCCTCAGAGTTCCCAGCCCTGGCGGTACGTGCGGGTCAGCAGTTTGTTGGCCTCGGCGTCGTTCGTGAAGGCGGCCTTGGCGCTGTCCCAGGCGAGTTTCTTGTCGACGCGCAAGGCTGCCGCGCCAAGCAGGATCGTCTCGGCGAAGGGGTAGACGTTCTCGAACGACGCGTCGGACGGTTTCTCGCCGCGGATGGCGCGAATCCACTGGTCGAGTTCGCCGATGGGCCGGGGCTGCGTATATAGGTGTGGACAGGCGCAAGATTGGGCGGAAAATTAGCCTTCTGGGGCGAGTTGGCCGGCGCCTGATCCGATTGGGGCATCAGCCGTCCCGGCCAGGCAATCGGGTGGTTTCGGCTAGCGTTCGGCTCCCCTCAACGTCCAACGGGCCGAGGCGTCCAGGCCCATTGCATGAGGGTTTCCGGTCGGACGCGCCCGGACGCCCGAGCCCATCCGCCGACTGCCTAGCAAGCCTAAACCCGGCCTACGGTGAGTCCGCAACTCTACCCCAGAAGGCCACGATCTACTTTAGTCTGAACCCTTTCTAGAGTCTACATGAAAATCCGCCTGATTTAAGGTGGAGCCATCACCTCGCGAGAGCGCCGGGAACGGAGGGAGCCCGGCGGCCCAGCCCGGCTCACGGCGCCGACCACACCGTCTTGCCCGCCGCGTCGCGCAGGTACAGCCCCGGCCCGTACTTGGTCACGGCCAGCGCGACGCGGCCCTTGCCGTTCGCGTCGAAAAGGAGCAGCCCCGGCTCGCCCTTGAGCACGCTCAGCGCGGCGCGGCCCTGGCCGTTCTCGTCGTACAGGGCCAGGCTTGGGCCGTCCTTGGCCACTAACAGCACGGCGCGGGTCTCGCCTGCCGCGTCCTCGAGGATAAACTGGCGGGCGCGGATAACGGCCGGGACCCCGCCCGCCTGAGCCTGTGCCCTGTTCGCCGTCCCCGCGACGATCCAGACCAGGGCGACGGCCCCCGCCGCCAGGCCGACGACAGCCAGCATCCGCCGGTTGCGGCGCTTCGCGCGGGCCAGTTCCTTCTCCAACGCCTCCAGGCGTTCGTCGGTCGTCATGGTAAGTCTCCTTTATGTGGGCCGTCAGGCCGTCACGTCCGCCGGAGCAGCGCCCGCTACTCTACCGCCCGCACCGCCCGCACGCAAGAGCCTCACGCCGCCAGCGGCCGAACCTCCACGCGGGCGGAATCAAAAGCACTTCGACGACGGTATGGCAACCGTTATATTACCTTCGGTGTGTTTGATGGTGTAAAACCCCATCTCGCGCAGGGCCCCGATGAGCCGCGCCAGGTACGGCGCCACGAACTCGTCGAACATCGCGGGCCGAAGAAACGGACCCGTGTTGAGGCAGTAATCGGAGCACAGGGCGAACCCGTCGAGCGCCCCGTGCCGGCGAAACGCCTCGGCCCGTTCGACGGCCGCATCGACAGCCCGGGCCGCCTCGGTCTTCAGGCCCGCCGGGTCCTCGACCAGCCGGGCCGAAAACTCGACCATGCGGTTGCCGTCGGGGATGCCGAACGTGGCGTCGCCGTGGATCATCAGGAAGAACTCCCGGCCCGAGAGGTCGCGGATGGCGTCCAGGCACCGGCGTGTCTCGTCGTCGGCCTGGCGGCCCCATCCGCCGGCGCCGTGAAAGAAGATGGCCGAGTGCTCGAACCGCCGGGCGGTCGCCACGTACAGGTCGGCGATGTCGCGCCGATGGAGGTCGCGCTCGCGCTCCGACATCTGTCCCCACTGGCCGTAATGCCGCTGCGACGGGTGCACGCGGCCGAAGGCCTCCATCGTCAGGTAAAACACGAGTTCGAAATGCGGCACCCGGCCGGGAGGCTGGCGGCCTTCCAGGGCCGTGATGAACGTCTCGCGTGGAGTCATGAGTGAGTACCTTAGTGACTAAGTTCCTAGGTGCCTAAGTGCCTAGGTGCCTGGGGCAGGGCGGGAGGGCCCTGTCGGGCACGGCCTTACGTTTTCCGTCGACCGACCGAGCGGATCAGGCCGGAGAGTATGGCGTCGACGCGCTGGCTCTGGTCTCGCAGGGCGGCGCATGCATCGCCCTGGAGCCACGCGAGTCGTCTGGCCAACTCGGCCTGGGTCTGGACCTCGAAGAGGCTGCCCCTGGCGATACTGAGAAATCGCCGGAAGTCGAGGGTCTTGGCCCGTCCGAACCCTTCCGCGATGTTCGACGGTACGCTCACGGCCGCGCGCCGCATCTGGGCCGTCAGGCCGAACGTCTCACGCTTAGGAAAGCCTTCGGTCACGTGGTAAACCTGCTCGGCAAGGGCCATCGCCTCCTGCCATGCCACCAGGTCTCTGTACGTGCGTACGCCGTGAGACGGGTCCTGTGCCATTCCTTCACCGCCGTTCCTTGCGCCGCAACCTCATTGGCTTGTCTTGTCTCTTTGGCCGTACTCAGTTACTTAGGCACTTAGGCACCTAGGCACCTAGGCACCTAGTAACCTAGGCACTCACCTTATCCCCCACCCTCTCCTGCCACTGAGCCAACCGGCCGCGCATGTCGGCCAGGGTGGCGGCGTGCTCGGGGGAGTCGGCCAGGTTCCGGAGTTCCCAGGGGTCAGCCGCGATGTCAAACAGTTGCGTCACCCGCACCTTCGGGTACACGATGAGTTTCCACCGCTCGGTCCGCACCATCCGCTGGATGTCGCGGTACGCCGCGAACACGTCGTCGTACGCCGTGGCCGACGGGTCGCGCATGAGCGGCACGAGGCTCTTCGACTCGATCGTCTCGGGCGCCGGCACGGCTGCCAGGTCGCACACCGTGGGGAAGATGTCGTGCAGGTACACGAGCGCGTCGCATCGCGTCCCGGGCCTTCCGACGCCGGGGGCCGAGACGATGAGCGGCACGCGCACGCTGTGATCGTACAGATTCTGCTTGCCCATCAGGCCGTGCCGGCCCATGGCCAGGCCGTTGTCACCGCCGAAGACGATAATCGTGTCGCGGGCGTGGCCGGTCTCGTCGAGTGCCGCCAGGACGCGGCCAATCTGCTCGTCGACGTGCGAAATCATGCCGTAGTAGTCGGCGATGTGCCGGCGGATGACCTCGGGCGTGCGCGGCCAGGGGGCCAGTTGCTCGTCGCGGACCTTCAGTTCGCCGTTGTCGAACGGATGCTCGGGCAGGAAGTTCTTCGGCAGCGTTATCTTCTGGGGGTCGTACCGGTCGGCCCATTCCTTGGGCGGCGTCCGCGGGTCGTGCGGCGCGGTGTACGAGACGTACGCGAAGAACGGTGCCGCGCCCCGGTACCCGCGGAGGAACCGGATGGCGGCGCTGGAGAACAGTTCGCTCGAAAACTCCTCCGCCACGTGCTGGCGGCTCTTGGGATACTTGCCGTCGGGCGCGAAGTCGTAGACCGGCACCTTCCGGTGATCGTTCATGCCGCCGAAGAAGATGGCCTCGCCTGCCGAGAACGACCGGGCGTACGACGCGGCGCCGTTGTGCCACTTGCCGGTGCCGAAGGTCTCGTAGCCGGCCTGGCGGAAGGTCTCGGGCCAGGTGGCGAAGTCGCCAAGGTTGTTGGGCGCGCGAAAGAGCGTCCGGCCGGTCAGGAGCATGGCCCGGCTGGCGATGCAGATGGCCCCGCCCGTGCCGCCCATGATGTGCGCGTGCGTGAATGCCACGCCGCGCGCTGCCAGCCGGTCGAGGTTGGGCGTCTCGATCTCGGGGTTGCCCAGTGCCCGGATGGTGTCGAACCGCTGGTCGTCGGTGAAGAGGAAGAGGACGTTCGGCCGTTTCACGGGCGCGGCCCCCCGCGTTTGGCATCCCAGCAGCGGCGCGGCAGCAACCGCGGCCGTGGCCTTGAGCAGCGTGCGGCGTTTCATGGCAAGGCCCTCGCAGGTTCACGCGGCAGTGTAGTGTGCGGCGGGTAGGGGAGCAACGGCGTTTTCGCCGTCGCCCGGGCAGGCGTTGACAGTCGGGGGCGGAGGAGTCTATAGTTAGTGCTACTTGGTCAACTCGGCGTGGGCGCCTTGGAATCCCGCGCGGTGGCCTTCCGAGGCCACCGCGAGTTGACTCAGGGTAACCTGTCGCGGCGGCCTGGGAAGGCCGCCGCGCACGGTGGCGACGAGTTGACAAAGTAGCATTAGGTCGTGCGGGGCGCGAGGCCGGCGGTGTGCGCAGGGCCCGAGACGCCCCGGACCCCGGAAGGAGTGACGGCCGATGAACCCCCCACCGTGCCTGTCCTGTGCCGGTCGATGCCCGCATGGAATGAACCGTCGCCGGTTCCTGGCGACGTGTGCCGCCGGAGCGATGGCGGCTGGGCCGATGGCGGCCCTGGCACGCGGGGCAAACCCGCCCAAGGCGGACGGCAAGCCCAAGGTCCGCCTCGTCTTTACGCACATTCCGCCCAACTCGCCCACGTGGCCGAACATCGGCTACGATTACGATGGCCGCAAGAAAATGCTGACCGAGCGGCTGACCCAGGCGTGTCCCGGCGTCGAGTTCCTGCCGGCCACCGTCCAGAACGGCGACGGGGCCAAGAAACTCCTCGGGGACGACAAGGCCGTCGACGGGTACCTCGTGTTCATGCTGGGCATCTGGACGGGGGCCCCGCAGGTTATCGGCGCCTCGGGCCGGCCCACGCTGTTCGTCGACGACCTGTACGGCGGCAGCGGCGAGTTTCTGACCCAGTTCGCGGCGGCCCGGCGGCACGGGTGGAAGGTCGCGGGCGTCTCCTCGTCGCGGCTGGACGACGTGGCCCGCGCGGCCCGGTGCTTCGAGATTCTGAAGAAGCCCGACGGCTCGGTCGACGCCTTCCTGGCCGCCTGCCGCGAGGCGCGACTCAAGAACACCCCCGCGCCCGGCGACATGACCTGCAAGGCCGACGAGGTCAAGACCGTCGCGATGGACGAGGCCCTGGGGAAACTCCGCCAGTCGGTCATCCTGGCGGTGGGCGGCGGATGGGGCATGCCGGGTCGCGGCAAGGCCATCGAGGCCCTCTTCGGCACGAAGGTCGTGCCGGTCGAGTTCAAGGAACTCCACGAGGCCTACGAGAAGGCCGACCGCCAGGAGGCCCGGAAGTTTGCCGACCGCTGGAGCCAGGCCGCCGAGAAGGTCGTCGAACCGTCGCGCCAGGACCTCGAAGACTCCGGCGCCATGTACGTGGCCATGCGCGAGGTCATGAAACGCCGCGGGGCCAACGCCATCACCATCAACTGCCTGGGCGGGTTCTACGGCGGGCACCTGAAGGCGTACCCGTGCCTGGGGTTCTGCCAGTTCAACGACGACGGCCTGGTGGGCGCCTGCGAGGGCGACCTGACGAGCACCATCACCATGCTGGCCGTCGGGGCGCTGACGGGGCGGCCGGGATTCATCTCGGACCCGGTCATCGACACGTCGAAGAACCAGATTATCTACGCTCACTGCGTGGCGCCGACCCGGATGTTCGGCGCCGCGGGGGCCGCGAACCCGTACCACATCCGAAGCCATTCCGAGGACCGCAAGGGTGCGGCCCTGCGGTCGCTCCTGCCCCCGGGGTACATGACCACGACGCTCGAGATCGAGCCCGAGCGGCGCGAGATCGTTCTGCACCTCGCCAAGTCGGTCGACAACATCGACGAGGACAAGGCCTGCCGCACCAAACTCGCCGCCGAGGTCAAGGGCAGCATCGACAAACTCCTCACCGAGTGGGACCGCTGGGGCTGGCACCGCGTTACGTTCTACGGCGACCTTCGAGGCCCCATCGCGGACCTGGCCAAGCGGCTGAACCTCAAGATCATCGAGGAGGCCTGAGGCCGCCGCCGGCAGACGTTTCCGAGTATCCGGTGCGCTTGTGATTTGCGCGGCGGGTCCCCGCACCCGCCGCGCCAACACGGCAACAGGCCAGGTGAAACGGCGGTAACCCCATGATTGTCGGCCATGGCATCGACCTGTGCGGCGTGGAGCGGATTCGGCGGATGGTGGCCGACCACGGCGACCATTTCCTGGGCCGCACCTACACCGAGGCCGAGATCGCCTACGCCCGCGGCCGCAAGAAGGGTTTCGAGGAGACGCTCGCGGGCCGCTTTGCCGCCAAGGAGGCCGTCATGAAGGCCCTGGGCACGGGCTGGCGCGACGGCGTCGCGTTCCGCAACATCGAGATCCTCAGCGCGCCCGAGGGCCGGCCGTACGTGGTCCTGCACGGCGGGGCGGCGGCCAAGGCCGAGTCGCTCGGCATCGCCGCCTGGCACGTCTCCATCACGCACAGCGAGAACCTGGCCGTCGCGTCGGCTGTCGCGGAACGGGCCGACGCCTGAGCGACGGGACCTGCCCCCCCGGGCCGGTCCGGCGGCGCTGCGTTTCGCGTCCCGGGCCTCGTATAAGTACGGTGGAGCGGCGGGAGGGCGGTCGTTCCGCCAACTCTTCGGGCATGGAGGCCAAGCCTGTCCGGAAACTCCTGTGTGCGGCCGGCGGCGGCCTCGCTGGTGCCGGTGCCGCTCGGACCCGGTTGTGACCATGGCGCTTGGCGCAGGCCTCGTTTTGGATAGTGTATTTCCGGGCACGCGTCTGTTTGTGCCGCGCGTCGGATGAGAAGGAGGTGGGGCATGTCGAAATCCACGCTCTTGCGGTTGGCGTTGGCCGTCGTGCTGGCCACACTGCTCCCCGACGTCGTCCGGGCGTACTCCGGGGGCTGGGGAGGAAGCGGGGTGCCCCTTGACACCTGGGACACAGACGACCAGGAGAGCGCCTCCAAGAGACGTGGCGAGAGGCTGCTGGCGGAGTCCAAGGCCGGCGCCACGGCCCTCGATGCGGTCGAGGCCGAAGAGGCCAAGATCATGGAGACCCTCCAGAAGGCGATCAGCGAGGCCGCCGAGAAGTCCAAGGGCGACACCGCACGCGAACAACGCCTGTGCATGCTGGCCCGCTCCAAGGCCGTCAGCCAACTCGAAGGGGTCGGCAAGAAGTACGGGCGGGTGCACACGGCCTGCGCCAAACTCGCCGCCGAAAAGGGAATGCCCGAGGATGGCGTCAAGGAACTCTCTGCCCCGATGGTAAAGGCCAAGGGCCTCTACCGGGTCAACCGCGAGAGGGCGGCCGGCCTGTACGAGGAACTCGGCAAATTCCGCCGGGCCCTCTCGATGTACGAGACCATCTTGACCGGCGTTCCCGAGGCCGAGCGCTCTTCCGAGACGACGCTCAAGGGCAAGATCGGCGAACTCAAAGATAAACTCGGGGTGAAACGCGACGACGCCAAGACCGCCGCCGCCAACTGACCTTCGCCATCGGCGAGACGTCGGGGCGGCGCCAGCGGGTCGTACACGGGTGGACTTGAGAGACAGCGCGGTAACCGGAATCGGTCGCCGCGCTGGTTTTCGGTCGTCGGCCGGGGCAGGTCCCCCAGGGCTCAGTACACTCCGATCTCTTTGATCCTCACCCGCGCGGACGAGTAGTACGTGCCGTAATAGCCGGAGGAGGGCGACCGCGTTCCCTTGGGGTAGTACTGGTACTCGTCGAGTTCCTCCATGACTCCCTCGATCTCGGTCTCGTTGGTGCTGTAGAGTTCCGAGACGCTGAACGACGCCGTGAAGGCCTTGACGTGCTTGAGGGCCTTCAAGGCCGCCTCTCGGGTCGCATGGTACTCCCGAACGCGCTGGTTGAACTGGGCGATCATGGACCGGCCGACGAGCCCTCGCTGGTAGGCCGAGGTCAGGTCGGTCCGCCCCTTCTCGCAGTACTCCACGGTGGCCTTGGCGCCCTCGACGATGTTGTTGACCATCTCGCCGAGGACGTCGGCCTCGTGCTTGGTGCTGAACCCCGGCACGTAGGCGTTGGCCTCGCGGAGTTTACCCAGGGCCATGTTGGCCTGTTTGTCGAGTTGGGTCCGGTCGTTGAGGCGCTTGGACTTCTTGGCGGCGTCCTTGGCCGCTTCGAGGCACTGCTCGGCCTTCCACGGCATGGCCGCCTCGACAACCTCCTCGAACCGGCTGAGCGTCTTGTCCCCCACCTTAACCGTGCCCAGGGTCCGCAGCACCTCGGCCGCGGCGAGCAGCCGGCGTTTGTCGTTGGCGTCCTTGGCCAGTTGGGCCAGGCGGGCGAACGTCTGCGAGGCACCCAGGGCGTCCTTGATCTGGAGGTAACAGGTAATCAGGGCCCCCGTGGCCGAGAGCCGGTCGTCGTACTTGAACTTGGCCTCGTCGATGGCCATGAGGCCCTCGAGCACCCCTGCGGCCTTGACCCAGTCGCCCTTGCCGATGGCGGCCTTGGCCCGCTCGAAGGCCTTCGGCGCGTCTTCCGGGGCGATCTGCTCCGGCACGACCTTGGGCGTCTTGGTCGTGGCGGGGTCCAGCGCGGGGTCGGCCTTGGGCGTCACCGTGGTGGTGCCCGTTTTTTCGATCTTCTCGATCGTGTCGCGCTCGATCGTGATCTTGCCGCTGATCGTCTTCAGCACGACCTTCGCGTCGTCTTCCTCGATGATGGTTCCGGTGAAGGCCTGCCCCGACTTGGTGACGACGCGGTCGGCCATGGCCGGCGCGGCCAGGGCGAGAACGACCCATCCGACGGCCAAGCCGAGACCGAGAGCCCGGAGCGGTTTCATGAGGCCGCTACGATGCGGCGAGAAGAATTGGGTTTCCGACATCGGCAACCCCCCCGATGGCTGGTTCGCTCCGGCGGCCGTTGCCGGCCTGCCGGAAGGGTATCTCCCGGCCTGTCGAGGCCGGAAGACCTCATACGCATACTCTACACGAGAACAGGGCGTCCTGCAAGTCTGCATTGCCCTCGCGCCGCAGCACCGTATTAGTCCTACGACGCTACTTCATCCCGCCTGGCGGCCTTCCGGAAACGGTCTCTGTTGTAGGGGCACGACATGTCGTGCCCCTACGAGCACGCGTCAGGCCTGATCGCGGCGGCCTGGGAAGGCCGCCGCGCGACAAGTAGCGTTGTACGATTAGACCCGTTCGGGCCGAGGATGTTCCGGCGAATCCGGGCCGCGGCGGCGTACGGGTCTCGCTCATTTCTTGCCGCCCTGCGACGGCAAGATGGGCCGGCCCGGCCAGATCAGCAGGCGGGGCTCTCCCTCCTTTTCCACGTGGTAGTACTTGAGGTCTTCGAGTGTCTCGATGAGGCCGACCACCTCGCTACGTTCGTAGAGTCCGCTGACGCCCACCTGGGACGCAAACGGTTCGAGGTTCCTCAGACCGTTCTGGGCCTCCTGCCGGACGGTCAGGTAGGCGCCGATCTGTTCGGCCCACCGCCGGGCGATCTGCTTGTTCATCATGCTGGTCATGCGGTACTTTTTCAGGACGACTCGCCGTTCGGTCAGCGTCTCGACCGCCCGCCGGGCGTTCGTCAGAATGTTGTCGACCAGCGGCTGAAGCACCTCCCGTTTCCGGCCGCTGGTGCCCGGCACATACTGGTCGGCCTCCCGGAGTTTCTCGACGCATAACTGGCCGGTCCGCTCGAGGCGTCCCTTGGCGCCCAGCATCCGGCCCTGCGACGCGATGGCCTTGGCCTCTTCCAGCAGCGCCTTGCCTTTCCAGGGGACGGCGGCGGCCACCGCCTCGTCGTAGGTCCGGACCGCCCGGCCGTCGATCTCGGTGCTCTTGAGGGTGCGGAACGCTTCGGCGGCCGCCAGGACGCGGCGCCTGTCGTCCGGGTCGTCGGCGAGCGCCGCCCGCCGGGCACAGGCCCCGCCGGCCGCCTCGGCCTGATCGATTCGGAGGTAGCAGGTGACCAGCGCGGCCGCGGCGTCCTTCCGGTCGGCCGGCGGCAGGGCGTCGGCGTCGAGCCGGGCCAGGCCCGCCAGCAGGCCGCCCGCCTTGAGCCACTCGCCGGACGCCATCGCCGCCTTGGCGCCGCGGAGGGCCTCGCCCGCCTTGGCCGGGTCCACGGCCGCCGGGACGATCTGCGGGGGGACGTTCCTGGCATCCGGCGGCTCCTTCTCGATGGCCTTGATGTCGGCCCGCGAGAGGGTGATGGTGGCCTTTCCGGCCCGCACGACGACCTTGCCGGCCTCGTCGCTGACGATGGTCGCGGTGAACCAGGTGCCGTCGGGGGCCACGATCCGCTCGGCCCGCAGCGGCCCCGCCACGAGCGCCGCGACGGCACCGGCCGCCACCAGGCGGCCAATCGCCGCCCGGCGAGACCCTCCGACCGCGATGGCCCGGGTCCTGGCGCGCATAGGCCTCTCTCCTTGCCCGTTCTGACTAGTTCTACGAGTGTCCCGACGATTGGCGCCGGCCATTCCGCGCCGCTGGCCCGGCCGGCATAGGGCCGGGACCGGCGGGAGTCAACGTCGGCGGCACGGCCGGTGTGGCGGCGCCGGGGGGTCAGTCGAACTGCGACCCGATCCGCCGCGGCGCGATGCGGAGCCTCTGGAGCATTCCGGGGAGCATGATGTGGTACTGGAGTTCGTCGAGTTGCAGCATGAGCGGGGCGATGGCCGCAGCCCGTTCGGTGTAGAGTTCCGGAGCGCCCACGGTGTCGACCCACGCCTTGAGGTTCTTCAGGCCGTCCTCGGCGGCCTGTCGCCGGCCGAGGTACTGGGTGGCGTAGTTGTTGTATCGGGTGGCTGCCTGGGCGCCGGCGGCGCTGGTTTTCCAGTACCGGCTGATGTTGGTCACGCGTTGTACCGTACACGTCTCGATGGCCTTCTGGGCAGCCACCAGGATGTTGTCGGCGACGCTGGCCATGGCCTCCTTGCGGTGCGCGACGCTGAACCCGGGCGAGTAAAGGTCGGCCTCGTCGAGCTTCGCGAGGATCCGTTTGCCGACCGCGTCGAGTTTCTTGGGGTCGTTCAGGTCGGTGGCCTTGGCGCCCATGTCCTTGGCTTCGTCGAGCAGTTGCTTGGCCTTCCATCCCATGGCGAGGTTGATGGCCTCGTCGTACGTCTGGACGGGTTTGCCCTCGATCACGATGCCCATCATGGTGTCGGCCTTCTCGAGGGCCTCGGCCGCCGCCAGCAGCCGCCGCTTGTCGCCCTCGATCACCAGCAGGCTGGCACGCTGCGTAAACGCCTTGGCGGCGCCCTTGGCGTCCTTGACCTGGAGGTGGCAGGTGACCAGCGCGGCCGTGGCGGCCACGCGGTTCTCGTGCGGGAACGACCCGGGCGGCAGTTCCAGCAGGCCGGCGAGCAGGCTGCCGGCCTTGATCCAGTCGCCCTTGGTCACGGCGGCCTTGGCCTCGGCGAAGGCCTTCGGCGCGTCGGCCGGCTTGAGGGTCTCCGGAACGATCTTGGGGGCGCTGGCGGCGGCGGCCTTGGTGATCGCCGCGATCGCCACCCGCGGAATGGTCACCGTGCCGCTCGCCGTCTTGATGACGACGTGCTGCGGCGTCTCCTCGGTGATCGTCCCCTCGAACGTCTGGTTCGACGACGTGATGATCGTGTCGGCCGCAGCCGGCGCCGCCGTGACCCATAGACAGACGCCTGCCGCCAGGCCGTACCAGAACCATCTCATGGCGGTCCCCTACCTATCGTTCGCTATCGTCTCTGGAACGCGAGGTTGTCTCTCGCTCCCCTACGCCCACAGGGGCCGGCGGGTACAGGCGTTGGCAGTGCAACGGTTCGGACCGGCCGGCCCGCGGGGCAGTCGCGTCCGACAGTCCCTATATCTCGTAGAATGCCTCGAACGCGTCCGGGTTCCGCAGATTCCCTGCCGTAGCGGCAGCGCGGTTCGGAGTCGCCCCCTGCGGCGGCCCCGCGCCGGCACGCTGTACGAAGAGTTCCCTCGCCCTCTGGCCCCTTATCGGCGCATGAGCGACACGACCTTTAACCGGCGTCGGCCCGGCGAACCCCGACACGCGGCCGTACCGGCCGCGGCTAAACGACGGCCCGCCATGTTTAGCCGTCGCCGGCACGGCGACGCGGCCGCGCTGGCATCGGCCGACGCGGCAACCTATAATGCCGCCCGGGCGGCGGTCCCATCTTGGGGAGGACGTGCCATGACGCACACGGGTCGCCTTCGCGTTGGCCACGGGGTCGCTGGCGTCGGGCGCCGCGCGGTCGGCCGAGGTCCTGGTCGAGGCCGAATCGTTCGGCCACCTGGGCGGATGGGTCATCGACCAGCAGTTCATGGACGCCTGGCGCCGCCGCCTGCTGGGCCTGCCCGACATGCCGCCGTCGGCCGGCGAGTTCGACGTGGTCGTCGTGGGCGGCGGCATCGCGGGCACCCGGCGCGGGGTACGCCTTCACGGTCAGCGGCCCGGCCACGGTCTACCTGGCGGTGCACGAGCGCGGCCAGGCCGGCCTGCCCGAGGGGTGGGAGAAGACCGACATGCACCTGGGGTGGAAAACGCCCGGCGGCGACCGCGTCTACACCGACCGCCTGTACCGGCGCGACCTGGCGGCCGGCAAGGTCGAGGTGCCCCCGCACCAGGGCAAGGAAGGCGAGTACGGCGGCCTGCCCCACCTGGCCATCGTCCGCGGCAAAGACGGCGCCAAGGTCGAGGTCAAGGCGGCGTCGCCGTAGCGCCTGCTACAGCGTTTTAAGATTGCG
>Ga0307378_10008193_pt1 | contig 13922 bp, 12 predicted proteins | sample UN1MG_FD_202238 | JGI IMG/M metagenome (GOLD analysis project Ga0307378, IMG submission 202238) | Soil microbial communities from Risofladan, Vaasa, Finland - UN-1 | ecosystem: Environmental > Terrestrial > Soil > Coastal area > Acid sulfate soil | place: Finland: Risofladan, Vaasa | collected... | reverse complement strand
GTCTCGCCGTCGGGGAACTCGACCTTGCGGATCGCGCTCGGGTCATGGTGGACACCGCCGTTGGCGATCGTCGCGTAGGCGTTGGACATCTCGAGCACGGTGCAGCACTGGGTGGTGCCGCCGAGCGCCTCGGCATAGTAGCCGTCGAGCTTGGAGGTAACTCCGAGCCTCTTCGCCATCTCGGTGAAGTCCTCGGGTCCGACGTCGATCCCGAGCTGGGCGTAGACGGTGTTGATCGAGTTCGCCGTCGCCGCCCGCACCGTCATCGAGCCGCTACCGCCGCCGCTCACCGTCCACGAGGTGTAGGGATCCGGATTCAGGGTGATCGTCGACGGAGCCGGGTAGCTGGTCTTATCGGGGTCGATGCCCTCGTCAACCGCGGTGGTCAGCACGAAAGGCTTGAAGGAGGAGCCCGGCTGTCGCTCACCCTGGGCGGCAAGGTTGAACTGGCTCGAGTCGTAGCTCGTCGAGGAGGCCATCGCGAGGATGTCGCCGGTCTCGGTGTTGGTCGAGACGAGCGCTGAGGCGGCGCTGGTCACCGGATGCGCCGCGATCGCCGTCACGGCCGCCGCCTGCAGCTTCGGCTCGAGCGTCGTGTAGACCTTGAGGCCGCCCTGGCGCACGGTCTTCAGGCCGTAGGTGTCAATCAACTCCTGCTGGACGAAGTCGAAGAAGAACTGCTCCTCACGCTGCTCGTAGCGGTAGCCGCGCTGCAGCCCGGGGCCGGTGTCCTTCAGCTTCGCCGCCTTGCTCTCGGAGATGTAGCCCTGCCGCGCCATCGCGTCGAGCACCTGATTGCGGCGCTCGACCGCGCCATCGGGGTTGAGGAAGGGGTTGTAGGTGGTCGGCGCCTGCGGCAGGCCGGCGAGCATTGCCGCCTCACGCAGGCCGATGTCCTTGACGTTCTTGTCGAAGAAGACCTGGGATGCGGCCTCCACCCCGACCGCCGTGCGGCCGTTGTTGGTGCCGTAGGCGGCCGTGTTCAGGTAGCTTTCGAGAATCTCGTCCTTGCTGTGCTCGCCCTCGTACTCGCGCGCCATCTCGGCCTCGATGATCTTGCGCTCGATCGTGTCCTCGGGGTCCTCGATGTAGAGGTTGCGGACGAGCTGCTGGGTGATCGTCGAGGCGCCCTGACGAACCTCGCCGGCCTCGAAGTTCTCGAGTCCGGCGCGGGCGATCGCCAGGTAGTCGATCCCACCGTGCTCATAGAAGTTCTCGTCCTCGATCGCGATCGTCGCCTGGCGCAGCGAGTCCGGGACGTCCTTGATCCTCGCCGGCTCGCGCAGGACGTCGCTCTGCACGTAGCCGAGACTCTTTCCCGAGGCGTCGAAGACCTCGGAGTTGGCGCCGCTGTCGGCCGGCCTCAGGGTGTCGATCGGCGGCGCCTTGGCGGCGACGTCCAGAACCCACAGCGCACCCCCGGCCAAGGCCAGGCCGAGGAAGGCGAAGCCCACGCCGAAGGCGAGCAGCACCTTCCGGCCGACGGAGCCTTTCGAACTCCGCCGCCGTTGTCGAGCCCTGACAGACATAGTTGAAAAGCGTAACGACCCCACCCCCCGGGCAGATCACCAGCGGTCGCCCGATTGCACGTCGCGGCCCAGCCGCGGCGGCCTTGAGTGCCGTCGCCAGATGTCCTAACCGCAGCTGGGCCAGTGATGGCGCCCGTCACGGCGCTTGAGCGCAACGGCGACGACTGCCTGGGTCCTGTAGGTGTAGACGATCGGATCGCCGCCCGGTGACTTCGGCGCGACCCGCCAGGTCGCCTTCATGAACTGGAAGGCGCCGCGATAGCGACCGGAGCCGCCGATCGCCCTGGGGTCGCCGCCGGACTCACAGGCGGAGGTCCGCCTGGCCCAGCGCCGATCACGAGAGGTGACGCGGTTCCAGAGCCTCTTGTATTTGGCCTTACTCCCCGATGACTGCTTCGTCAGCTTGGCGCCGCCGCCATCCCCGCCGGTGGAGATGCCGCCGGAGCCGGCGAGAGCGGTCGAGGCGAGCGCGAGGATCAGGAAGGCGATGGCCACAGCGGCCAGGGCCAGCACGATCATCTTCGGTTTTGGATGCGCGACAGCGCCGGTGGGGTTCACGAAAATCTCTTTCACTGCTTACGGGGTTAGCTGACGGGCTCGCGCCAATGACTGGCGCTACACGACGCTCAGGCCGTGATTCGCCCCAACGAGTTGGGTCCCCCGCTCCCCGGCACTATGTGCGCGGGAGCTTCAGCAAGGTGGCGGCAGACTACCAGATTGTGAGCAATCTGTGAGCAAGGCACGTCTACGGGGGCGCGATCGCCCTCGCCGATTGGACGGCGAGGCCGTCCGCCGAGCCGTCGAGGGACGCTGAGCGGCGACTCGTCAGCGGCTGGTGGCACCGACGAGCCGCAGCGCCCGCAGGTGCAGGTCGACCATCTCGGCCAGGTCGGCGACGTCGAGCGCCTCGTCGGCGGCGTGGATTCCCTTCAGGTAGACGTCCGGTCCGGTGTGAAAGACCGGCGCAAAGCCATAGGCGATCGTCCCGAACGCGTCGCGGACCCAGTGGGAGTCGCTGAAGCCCGGCGAGACGATCGGCAGCAGCTCTGCCCCAGCCCGCTCTGCGGCGAACCCGGCGCAGAGCCGATAGAGGTCGCTGTCGGCGGCCGAGATCGTGCCGCCGCTCGGCGGCTCCAGCAACTCCACCTCGTAATCGAAGCCGTCGCCCAGCGCCACCTCGACGTGGTCTCGCATCTCGACCTCGCCCCCGCCGGGCAGGACACGAACGTCGCAGGTCACGTCCGCATAGGGCGGGATCACGTTTGACGGCTCGTAGGTGCCGAGGCCGGTCGGCGTCACCGTATTTCGGCACATCGCCGGAACCATGTCGCCGAGGTGGGGATGTGCGGCGGCCGCCCAGGCGAAGGTCTCCTCCACCCCGCCCTCGGGCGCGCCGACGGTGCCGAGCGCCGCGGCGAGCCCCTCGGGAACGTGAGCCGGCGCTTGGTAGGCAAGCAGCCTCTCAATTGCGCGTGCGGCGTGGCTCAACGGGTTGTCCTCGGCCCGACCGGGCACCGACGCATGGCCGCCGCGGCCGAAGACGCGCACACGCAGGGAGCTGACGACCTTCTCACCGACGGCGATCGTCACCACCCGGCGGCCGCCGGCAAGCTCGAGCAGCAGCCCGCCGCCTTCATTGAGGGCGAAGTCACAGCGCAGATCTGGACGCTCGCGGACGAGCCATGGAGCGCCGACGTCGGCGGTGTTGCGCTCCTCATCCGATTCAGCGATCAGGACCAGGTCGCCGGCGGGCTGGACGCCCTCCCGGGCGAACGCCGCCAGCGCAACTGCCCGAGCGGCGAGCTCCCCCTTCATGTCGGCGGCGCCACGGCCGTAGAGCCGGCCGTCGCGAAGCTCGGCCGCGAACGGCGGCACGCTCCAGCCGCTGTCCGGCGCCGGCACGACGTCGGTGTGGCCCATCAGCATCAGCGAAGGCCCGGCGCCGCTGCCCTCGATCCGGGCGATCAGGTTGAGTCTCTCGGGATCGGGCCCATCAAGCTCGCATTCAACGCCGGCGCCGCGCAGGTACTCGGCGACGAGCTCCGCCGCCGGGGTCTCGTTGCCCGGCGGATTCGACGTATCGATCCGGATCAGGCGACTGCAGAGGTCAACGACCTCGGCGGCGAGCTGGTCGGCCCCCATCTCAGCCTCCGAGCACCGATCGGCCCGCCAGCAGGCGCGCGGACTCGACCGGGAACCCGTCCTGCGACGTACCGTCACGCCGGACGCCGGGCCGCGCGGCGACCAGGCAGTTGAAGACGGCCTCGTGGCCGGCCTCGAAAGCTGCCGCGAAACACCTGTTCAACTCCCCGCTCGAGGCGGCGGCGGCGTCCGCAGCGTGAGATCCGAAGGCGAGGCCGATCTCACCGGAGCCCTCGGACGCGTAGGAGCCGGCCCGGGCGAGTCCGAGCAACGGGCGCAGAGCAAGGCGACGCAGCTGGGCGCTGCTGAGCGGGGCGTCGGTCGCGCAGACCGCGATGCACGACCCCTGCGACGGCGGCCGGCCGGGAGCCGGCTCCAGCCGTGTGCCGAGCAGGTCCAGATACTCGCGATCGCCGAAGTTGCAGAGCAGGAGCACGCCGACGTGATGCTCGCCGAGCTTGCGGGAGGCGGTACCGATGCCCCCGGGAAAGTCGAAACAGCTCATCCCGGTGCCGGCGCCGACGCTGCCCTCGGCAACCTCCGAACCCGCCGTGTCGAGGGCCTCGAGCGCTCGCTCGACGTCGGCGACCGTCACCGTGCGCGAATCGGCCATCTCGCCGTCGTCGCACTCGCCGACCACCGGCAGGACGATGTTCTCGGGGCCGCGCCCGGAAGCGAGCACCGCGGCCTGATGAACGGTCCCGACGGCATGGCTGCCGCACAGATAAACGGGCGTCTCGATCACTCCCCGCTCGGCGATCTCCAGACAGCCGGTCAGCTCACCCGTGCCGTTGACGACGGCGACCCCCGCCGGCGCCGGTAGCGATCCTGGTGAGATCACCGTGACGCCGGTGCGCTCGCCGCTCTCCGCCTGTGCGTGGCCAACGCTGACGCCGGGTACGTCGGTGATCGCGTTGCCCGCGCCGGGCTCCAGCACGCCCGCCAGACCGCCGTCGCCTGCGACCTCCCGCCAGCGAGGGCTAGGCATCGGAGCCGTGCTCAGGATCGTGCAACAGGCAGGCCGCCGTCTGCCCCTCGGCCCCGACCGGCAAGAGACCGGGATCGACGGAATCGCATGGCGCGAAGCGCCTCGGGCAACGCGGGTGGAAGCGGCAGCCCGTGGGAATCGCCGTGGCGTCGGGAAGCTCGCCCTCGAGCAGCTCCCGCTCGCCGCCGCCACCACCGGCCTCGGGCACCGGGATCGCCGTCACCAGCGCCTGCGTGTAGGGATGCTGGGGCCGCTCGATCACATCGACAGCGGTTCCCTCCTCGACGACCCGGCCGAGGTACATGACGGCGATCCGATCACACAGCGACCAGGCGAGGCTGAGGTCATGAGTGATGAAGATCAGCGCCAGGTTGCGGCTCCGCTGCAGCTCGACCAGCACGTTGAGGATCTGGGCACGAACCGACGTATCGAGCATCGAGACGGGCTCATCGCAGATCAGCCCATCGGGCTCGATCACCAGGGCCGCGGCGATCGCAACCCGCTGACGCTGTCCGCCGGAGAGCTGGTGGGGGTAGCGGTCGGCGAAGCGGGCGGGATCTATCCCGACCTCCCCGAGCGCCGTGTTCACGCGCCCCTCGTGCTCGCCGGCCGGTACGCGCTGAACCAGCAGCGGCTCGGTGACGATCGTCCGCACCCGCTGACGCGGGTTGAGCGTCTGGTAGGGATCCTGGAAGATCATCTGGACCTTACGGCGCAGCTCCGGCAGCCGGGCCTTGCCCTCGACCGGCTCGCCGTCGAGCGCCAGAGTGCCGGCTGCGGTCGGCTGCAGGCCGAGCATCGCCCGCGCCAGGGTCGACTTGCCGCAGCCCGACTCACCGACCACCCCGAGGATCTCCCCCCTCCGCCAGTTCAGCGAGACCCCGTCCACAGCACGCGCGAGCTTGCGCCGAGCCCGGAACTGAACCTCGAAGTCGGAGACCTCGATCAGCGGCGCCTCGGCGCCGGCGGAGCCCGGGGGGCTCATGGACCCTCCTCGCCGGCGACCGCCGTGTCGATCCCGACCACGGAGGTCTCGACGGTCGGCCACTCGCTCCAGGGCGCGAAGTGGCAGGCTGACTGGTGGCGAGGTGCGAGCTGCCGCAAGTCTGGCTGCTCCGCCGAGCACCGCTCCTTTGCGTAGGGGCAACGAGGGTGAAAGGCGCAGCCGCCGGGGGGATCGCCGGGGTCGGGGGGCTGACCCAGGATCGGCGGGGCGACGCCGCGCTCGCCGCCGATCACGGGCAGCGAGTCGAGCAGTCGCCGCGTGTAGGGGTGCTGGGGGTCATCGAAAACCGCGCCGACCGGACCGCTCTCGACGATCCGCCCCGCGTACATGATCGCGATCCGATCGCAGGTCTCCGCCAGCACCCCGAGGTCGTGGGAGATCAGGATCAGCGCCAGCCCGAGCTCCTCGCGCAGGCGCTCGAGCAGCCTCAGGACCTGGGCCTGCATGACCACGTCGAGCGCGGTGGTCGGCTCGTCGGCGATCACCAGCGAGGGGCTGCAGGCGAGGGCGAGGGCGATCATCACGCGCTGGCGCTGGCCACCCGAGAGCTCGTGCGGGTAGCGATGGCCAAGCGCCGAGGTTAGGCCGACCGTGGCCAGCAACTCGTCGATCCGCGCCTGAACCGCCTCCGAACCGCCCCCCATGGCGTGCAGTCGGATCGCCTCGGCAATCTGGGCGTCAACCCTCTGCACCGGGTCCAGCGAGTTCATCGCGCCCTGGAAGATCAGCGAGATGTGGCGCCAGCGGATCATCCGCATGCCCGCCTCGGTCCGCTTGTGGACGTTGATCGGCTCGTCGGACTTCGGCGGGTGCAGGACGATCTCCCCGGACTGCTTGAGGCTCGCGGGGAGCAGCTTCATCAGCGCCAGCGCGGTCGTCGTCTTGCCGCAGCCCGACTCGCCGGCCAGGCCAAGCGCCTCGCCGCGCTCGATCGTCAGATCGACGCCGTCGACGATCGGCTGGGCACCGTAGGTGACGCGCAGGTCGCTGACCTCGATCAGGGCACTCAAGCGTTTGCCTCTCTGAGCCGCGGGTTGACGTGCTCCTCGAACAGGTAGCCGAGCAGCGAGACGGCGAGCACGAGCAGCGTGATGCAGAGCCCGGGCGGGATCACGTACCACCAGGCGCCGGCGCTCGGCGCCCCGGAGTTGAACGCGTTCTCGAGCATCGTGCCCCATGAGATTCGGGTCGGGTCCCCGAGCCCGAGGAAGGCGAGCGCGGCCTCAGAGAGGATCGCGACCGCGACGATCAGCACGGTGTTGGCGAAGATCAGGGGCATCGTGTTGGGAAGGATGTGGGTGCGGATGATGTAGCTGTCCTTGGCGCCCAGCGCCCGGGCCCGCTCGACGAAGGCGCGCTCGCGCAGGGTGAAGACCTGAGCGCGGACGATGCGTCCTGTGCCGGCCCACGAGGTGAAGCCGATGACGACGATCAGAACGCCCAACGAGGGATCGAGCAGGCGAGCGAGCACGATCATCAACGGCAGGGTCGGGATCACGAGGAACCAGTTCTCGAGGCCATCGAGCAAACGATCGGTCCAGCCGCCGAAGTACCCTCCTACCAGCCCCACGGTGGAGCCGAGCACGGCCGAGATGAACGCCGCCGCAAAGCCGACGACAATCGAGACCCGGGCCCCGACAAGCAGCTGCGAGAAGACGTCGGCACCCTGTTCGGTCGTCCCGAGCGGATGCGCGAAGCTGGGCGACGCAAGGACGTCGAGCGACGACGCATTCGGATCGTCGGGGGCGATCAGGCTGCCGAACACGGCGAGGAAGAGGAACAGGCCGAGCACCCCGATCCCGAAGCGGCCGCGCCAGGTGTGCAGCAGCTTGTAGCGAATGCCGTGCTCGTCGAGACCCTCGCCGGCAAGCGCGGCGGTCGCCACCTCGGCGCTGGCGCTGGTCACGCTCATCGGGCCTGCACCCGAGGATCGAGGAAGAAGTAGAGGATGTCGGCCGCCAGGTTGGCGAGGATCACCCCGGCGCTGAAGACGAGGAAGGTGCCGGCGAGCACCGGGAAGTCCTTGTCGTTGATCGCGTTGAAGCTGAGCTCGCCCAGGCCGGGCCAGGAGAACACGGTCTCGATCGTGATCGCGCCGCCGACCACGGCTCCGAACTGGATCGCCGAGAGGGTGACCAGGGGCAGCAGCGCGTTGGGGACAGCGTGACGGCGGATCACCTGCTCGTGCGAGAGGCCGATCGCGCGCTTGACGGTGATGAAGTCCTCGGTGAGGACGTCGACCATCGACGAGCGCATGATCAGGAAGTACTGGCCGAGCAGCATCAGCGTCATCGCGGTCACCGGCAGGATCATGTGCTCGGCGACGCTGAGCGCCTCCGAGATCCAGCTGCTGAACTCGACCCCGGGCGTCACCTGCTGGCCCGCCGGCAGGATCGGAGCCGCGACGGCAAAGACGAGGATCAGGATGATCCCAATCCAGTACTCGGGCGCCGCGTAGGTGAGCAGGCTGAAGCCGAGCAGGCTGTCATCGGTCTTCTTTCCCCGCCGCGTCGCCGCGATCACCCCCATCCAGGAGCCGATCAGCGTCGCCAACACGGTGCCCGTGCCGACCAGCAGCAGGGTCCACGGCAGCGCGGCCTTCATCTCGTCCCAGACCTCCTCGCGGGAGCGCTGGCTGACCCCGAAGTCGAGCCGCACGGTGTCGCCGGCGTAGTCGAGGAACTGGCCGCTGAGCGGCTTGTCGATCCCGTAGTCGGCGCGCAGTTTCTCGATTTCCTCCGGGGAGGAGTTGGGCAGACGGGCGAGCTGCGTCGTCGGGTCGCCCATCACCCGGAAGAGGAAGAAGTTGAAGATGATCACGAAGATCAGGGTCAGCATCGCTGCGCCGGCCTTGCCTGCCAGCCACCTGCCGCTCATCTCCGTGTCACCACCCTCTCCTGATCCCGATCCAGGTCGCTATCGCTGCGCGCCTACTCCTCCATCTCCAGCGGCTCGTCTGACTTCTTCTTACGCGAGCGCCAGAACAGGAGGCCGCCGCCAATCACGACGACCGCCGCGATCCCGATCAGCACTCCGGCGGAGCCGCCGCCGTCGTCGCTGCTGCTGGCAGAGCTGCCGGTAGCCGGCTCGATCGTCAGGAGCGGCTCATATGAGACCTGCTCGCAGATCAGATCGCCGCCGTCGCTCGGGCAGCTCGGCTCGATCCCCTGGATCCTGTCGGTTCGATAGGCCTGCAGGTTCGGATCCTCGGTGAGGACCAGATAGGCGACATCCTCCTGGGTCAGCGCCACCATCTCCTGGATCAACGACTTCCGTTCGGCGGTGTCGAAGATCCCGGCCTGCTCGGTGTAGAGGGCGTCGTACTCGGGGTTCGAGTAGAAGCCGTCCGAAAGACCACCGATCTCATCGGTGGTCAGCAGGCTCATCAGGAAGCTGGGGTCGTATGGATCCCCGCCCCAGCCCCAGATGAAGGTGTCGAACTCAGGTGCCGGCTTGCCGTCCACCTTGCGAATCGTCATCTCGGTCAGCTTGTCGACGCTGACCACGTCGACGTTGAACTCGATCCCGATCTCGGCGGCCTGCTCGGCGACGAGCTTCGCCGCCTGGATGTTGGTCGGCGACTCCGAGCGCACTGCGAGGTCGAACGAGAGCTCCTCGCCGTCCTTGGTCCGCGGATTGTCACCGTTGTCGACCCAGCCGGCGTCGTCGAGAATCTGCTTCGCGAGCTCGACGTCGAGCGGGTAGTTCTGCTCCGGCACCTCGTAGAACGCCTCGTAGAACGAGGGCAGGATGCCGGACCCCGGGAATGCCGTTCCCCGAGCGCTGATCGCGTTGACCTTGTCGCGGTCGACCGCGTACGCCAGAGCCTGGCGAACGGCCACGTCCTGCACGGCCGGGTTGAACTGGGCGTCAGGGCAGAGGTCGTCCGGGCAGAGGTTGAACGCCAACTGCGTGTAGGACGGCGAGGGGCTCGAGAGCGTCTCGATGTTGGGGTCGCTCTCCAGTCGCTCGAAGGTCGAGGGGTCAACCTCGACGACCATGTCGACCTCGCCGAGCCTCAAGGCCCGCTCGACGGCGTCCTGGTTGCCGTACTTGATGTATTGGACCTCAGAGAAGGCGGGCTCGGGCCCCTGCCACTCCGGGTTGCGCTCCATGCGGATGATCCGGCCTCGACTGAACTCGGTGAGCACGTAGGGGCCGCTGCCGACGAGTGGCAACTCGGGCTGGTAGGAGCCGGTGAGCTCGTCAATCGGCACCTTGCCCCAGATGTGCTCGGGGAGCATGTAGATGAAGAGACCGCCGACGATCCTCGCGTCGGGCTGCTTCGTCGTGATCACGACCGTCTCATCGTCAGGGGTCTCGATCTTGGTGACGTTGCTGGTGTAGCCGGCAAACAGGTCACCCTCCTTGCCGAGCGTCTCCAGCGAGAACTTGACGTCCTTGGAGGTGATCGGCTCACCGTCGGACCAGTTGCGGTTCGGGTCGAGCTTGAAGGTGACCGTCTTGCGGTCCTCGGAGACCTCCCAGCTCTCGGCGATGCCGGGTGCCGGGGAGAGATCCTCGGCGGAGAAGTTGACCAGCAGGTCCCAGTTCAGGGCCCAGACGTTGTAGTTCTCCTCGTCGAGAGCGACGAACGGGTTCAGGGTCTGCGGGTCCTGCGCCCAGCCGATCCGCAGGACGGCGTCGCCGGAATCGTCGGCCGTCGTGGCCGTCGTCTCGGTCGAGGTATCTCCCGAACCGCCGGAGTCCTGCGCCGCCGCCGGCAGCGCCACGACTCCGATCAAGGCGAGCGCTGCGACCAGCGCCGCCACGGCTGCGATCAAACCCCGATGTCCCCTAGGTCCCCTGGTGCTGGCCACTTGTCTCCTCCGTTGGTTGCTTCTCAGTCCTAGGCGGGCCGACGGCCGCCTCGAGCACGTCAAGTGTTTTCGCGTCCGCGTCGAGTCGGACGCCGACGCCGAGCGGCATCGTCGCCATGTGCTTGCCATGGCCGACCGGGACGTTGGCGATCGCGGGGATCCCCAGGGGGGCGATCAGCTCGTCGAGCATCTCCTCGACAGACAGCGTCGACTCCGGCCCCTCCGGCACGGTCTGGTACTTGAGATTCACATTCGTCCCGAAGACGAATCCCCGAGCCTTGTCGAGCTTGCCCGCCCGGACGAGGTGATTGAGCGCGGTGTCAACGAGATAGGGCTCGGTGTTGAGGTCCTCGACCATCACCACGCAGCCGTCGGTCTCGACCTCATACTGCGTGCCGATGCTCGAGCACAGCAGGGTCAGGCAGCCGCCGACGAGCGGTGCCTCGGCGACGCCGCCGCCGACGGTGAGCACGTAGGGATCGTCGGGGTCTTCGAAGACGCGGCCCAGCGGCTCGGGCTGGAGGGCCCGGTGGAACCAGTCCTCGGTCTGCTTCGTGAGCTCATCCTTGCGCCGGGTGAAGCGGGCGAAGTTCGGCCCGTAGAAACTGACCCAGCCGGGCCCCGCACCAACGGCGAGATGCAGCGCGGTGATGTCGCTGAAGCCGCAGACGATGCGCGGGTCACCGACCGCGCCCCAGTCGATCCGCTCGAACAAACGGGCGGTGCCATAGCCGCCGCAAAGCGCGTGAACCATGTCGATTCCGGGCTCGCTCAGCGCCCATTGCAGATCGGCCGCCCGCTGCTCATCGGTTCCCGCCAGGTAGCCGTGCACGGCGCGATGGTTGGGACCGAAGACGACCCGGTGGCCGCGGTCCTCGAAATAGGCGGTCGCCTGCTCGATCTCCGAGCGGGTCTGCGGCGGGCTCGCCGGAGCGACGACGGCGATCGTCGCCCGCTCGGGGAGGGCTGGGGGTTTGATCCGCCTGATCACGGTCACCCCTCCACGCCCCGCTGCAACGGTCGCGAGACCGCGGCGATCGCCTCGGCGATCAGCTCGTGTGAGGCTTGCAGCGAGCCGAGCACAAGCTCCACGTGCACCTCCGCCACCTCATCGAGCTGCAGCGGGCCCGAGGGGTCGAACCAGAGCGCGACCCCGGTGCACTGCAGGAGGATCGCGTAGGTGGCGACGTGGGCATCGGAGGTCCGTAGGGAGCCATCGCGGATGCCGTCGCGGATCATCGCGTTGAAGGTCGCCTGGTAGTCGTCCCGCTTGGCGATCAGCACCTGCCGTGCGTCGTCACCGAGGGCCCGGATCTCGCTGTCTGTGACGAACGCCGCCCGCGGGTGGATGCCGTGGAAGACGACGTGCTCGCGAACGGCGGCGGCGAGTTTCAAGGCCGGATCCTGATGCTCGGCGACGGCGGCGTCGACCCGGTCGGTGAGGCGCTCCATGAACTCGTCCTGGAGACCGATCAGGATCGCCTCCTTGCTCTCATACCAGTGATAGATCGCGGCCGGCTGCACCTCGGCAGCGGCGCCAATCGCACGCATCGAGGTCGCGTGGTAGCCCAGCGAGGCAAAGAGCTCGAGTGCCGCGGCGTCGATCGCCTCACGGGTCTCAGGCCCTCGCCGAGCCGAGGAACGACCATCCCCTACCTCCGCCGCGGCCACGGCCGCTCGGCTCTCCGCTCGCTCAGCCAACGTGCAGGAGCTCCCTCGTCTGCGCAGCGTCGGCGACCTCGCGGCCGAGCGAACCGGCGAGGTCGACGGCAGCCTCGACCAGCGCCGCGTTGGACGGAGCGTGCACGCCGCGGGAGATGTAGGCGACGTCCTCGAGACCGGTGCGGATTCCGGGCGCTCCATGGAGCAACGCGAGAGCCATCATCCGCCTGTGGTGGCGACCGATGCAGGTCACGGTCCAGAAGGTCTCGGGCGGCAGTGGCCGCAGCATCGCAGTCAGCGCCTCGGGGGAGGCGTCGATTCCACCCGGGACCCCGAAGACGAGATTGATTCGCATCGGTGCGCTCAGCAGCCCCTGCTCGAGCCAGCGGACGGCGCTGATCACGTGGCCGACATCGAAGGCCTCGACCTCCAGCGCGATCCCCGCGGCAGTCGCCTTCTCGACGATCCCGCGGCCCGCCGGCGGCGGCGTGATGAAGGTCTCGTCGCCGAAGTTCATCGAGCCCGACTCGACGCCGGAGATGTCGGGATTCGCCTCGAGCCCGGTAGTCCGCTCGTCGATCGTCATCTCGTTGGCGCCGCCGGTCGAGACCATTACCAGGAGGTCCGATCCGGCCCGGATCCGCTCGATCACGTCGACGAACAGCTCCGGCCGGCCGCTCGGGGTGCCGTCGTCCTCGCGGACGTGCAGGTGGGCGACCGTCGCCCCCGCCACACCCGCGGCGACCGCCGAGTCGGCGATCTCGGCGGTCGTGTATGGGATGTTCGGGTTGTTCTCGCGGAACACGTCGGCGCCGGTGACGGCGACCGTGAGCACAACCGGATCGGCATCCCAGGCTCGTGCGGCCATCAACCCTCCCCGCTTCCTTCTGACAGAGCCGAGCGCTCGGCGGCGGTGATCGGCCGCGAGCCACGCGAGTCCGGATCCCAGAGGACGAGCGCGAACTCGGCCTCGACCAGGACCTCGCCGTCGGGGCCAAGGACGCGCTCGCTCGTTCTCACGCTCGAGTCGCCCAGTTCGCTGACGCCACACTCGACCGTGACCAGGCCCTGGCCGGGCTCGATCTCGGCCAGATAGGTGATCGAGCAGCCGCCGACGACGTAGTTGTCGCGACCGATCCCGCGGGCGCCGAGAAATGCGTCGCGGCCCTCCTCCAGATAGGTGAGGACGACGTTGTGGTTGACGTGCCCGAGCGCGTCCAGGTCCTGCCAGCGCATCTGCACTTCGTGGGTGGTCGCGGCAGTCATCGCTCAGACCACCTCGGCTCCGCTGATCTCCATCGCCTCGCGTAGGGCGGGCGAGCGGCGGGCGAGGTCGAGGGCATAGGAGCCGACGTCGGGGGCGAAACCGCTGCCGATCAGGAGACGGGCGCCGGAGCCCATCCCGTCGGCGGTCAACGCTGCGGTCTGAAAGCTCGTGGCCATCGAGAAGAAGAGGACCGCGCCGGTATCGGCGGTGAGCAGCACCGCGGTCGGCTCACAGCCGCCGGCGCTGACGACGACGACGGTCAGGTCAGCGGGCGGGACGCCGGCGGCACGGCAGGCCTCGAGCGCGGTCAGCGGATCGCGCAGGTCGGCACTGACCGCGACGTCACAGAGGCCGACCTCGGTGAGCCTCTCGACGGCGTCTGGATCGATGTCGACGGCGACCAGGGTGCCACCCGTCATCACATCGCGTGCTGCCGCCAGGGCCAGCTTGCCCGCGTGCCCGGCGCCGAGCACGCAGACGGTGCCGTCCCGCGGAGCCAGATCGCGGG
>Ga0307378_10008188_pt1 | contig 13927 bp, 12 predicted proteins | sample UN1MG_FD_202238 | JGI IMG/M metagenome (GOLD analysis project Ga0307378, IMG submission 202238) | Soil microbial communities from Risofladan, Vaasa, Finland - UN-1 | ecosystem: Environmental > Terrestrial > Soil > Coastal area > Acid sulfate soil | place: Finland: Risofladan, Vaasa | collected... | reverse complement strand
GGGGCATGCCAGCAGTAAAACGACAGAGATATACACCCCTGTTTCCAAGCAGGCAATCGGTGCCATAAAAAGCCCGCTGGACACACTATGAAAAACATATTTTGTATCAAGTGTTTGGTGCATGATAACGACGATTTTATGGTAGTTATACAAAGCAAAGTGTCGTTATAACCATGATAACTGGTACAAATAACGAAGTTGGGATAAATTGAAAATATACGCCATACGTCGTATACTTAACAGTCATCGGAATTTTTTGAATCGCTTTTTTGAGAAAAAAATTAAATTTTAAAATTAATTAGATAATTATAGGAATTCACAGGGAAGGAGGATTGATACAATGAAAAAGATAAAAATAGCAATAATTGGTGTTGGGAATTGTGCAAGTTCCCTTATGCAAGGGATTCATTACTACAAAGATAAAAATCCAGAGGATGCAGTTGGTTTAATGCATTGGGATATAGGGGCCCATAAACCATCAGATATAGAGATTGTGGCTGCCTTTGATATAGACAAAAGAAAAGTGGATAAAGATGTGAGCGAGGCTATTTTTGAAAAACCAAACTGCACCACCGTATTCTGTGAGGATGTCACAGATATGGGCGTTAAGGTATCTATGGGTAAAATAATGGATGGTTTTGCTCCGCATATGAAGGAATATCCAGATGATCAGACATTTATAGTTTCAAATAAAGAGGAGGAAAATATAGTAGAGGTTCTAAAACAAAGTGGGACAGAAATCGCCTTAAATTACCTTCCGGTTGGTTCAGAGGAAGCAACGAGATTCTATGCAGAATGCTGTTTGGATGCAGGAGTTGGGTTTATAAATTGTATGCCTGTGTTTATTGCCTCAGATAGAGAATTTGCAAAAAAATTTGAGAAGAAAGGCATACCGATTGTGGGGGATGATATTAAAGCACAGATTGGAGCCACTATTACTCATCGAATTTTGGCGAAATTATTTACAGATAGAGGCGTAAAGTTAGACAGAACTTATCAATTAAATACCGGTGGAAACACAGATTTTTTGAATATGTTATCTAGAGAAAGATTGAAATCAAAAAAGATATCAAAAACAGAAGCGGTTCAGTCTGTCTTGGAGAAACCACTAAAATCAGAGAATATCCATATCGGACCATCTGATTATGTTCCATGGCAGAAAGACAATAAACTCTGTTTCTTGAGAATGGAGGGAAGAATGTTTGGTGGTGTGCCGTTAAATCTGGAGTTGAGATTAAGTGTAGAGGATTCACCAAATTCTGCTGCTTGTGTCATAGATGCTATTAGGTGCTGTAAGTTAGCCTTAGATAGAGGAGTTAGCGGTGCACTTACTTCAATTTCCGCATATACAATGAAACACCCACCACACCAATTCCCTGATGAAAAAGCCAGAGAGATGGTCGAGGAGTTTATACAAGGAAAGCGTGAAAGATAAACAAAAAGTTAAACTATGGAAACAGTTCACAATCATTTTTCACGGATTGCCCACAAGTACGAAGATATAAGAACAACAGATTTGGAGCCAATTTTATTAATCAAAAAGAAACTGCAAAATTTGACAAAAATTGAAGCAGTGGATATTGCTTGTGGTGTAGGGAGATATGACATAAAATTATTCCATCATTTAGGGGACAAATTTCATCTCACCTGTACTGATTATAATAAGGACATGTTGGATGAACTTACCACGAATTTAAAAGAAGGCGAAATTAAAAACTTCAAAGCAATAAAAGCAACAGCAGAAGATTTACCATTATCTGCTAATTCTATGGACTGCATGTTTACTTTCAATGCCGTACATCATTTCAAGCTTTTGGATTTTCTTAAAGAAGCATACAGAGTTTTAAGAAATAATGGTTACATGTTTATTTACTCCCGTTTACGAAGCCAAAACAAAAGAAACATCTGGGGGAGATATTTTCCCAAATTCAATGAAAAGGAGAAGCGGCTGTATGAACTAAATGAATTAGAAAAAATATTAAATGAAATACCAGCCCTAAAATTAGAATCTGTAGAATACTTCAAATATAAGCGAATTACTGATTTAGCATGGCTCCTAACACAAGCCAGCAATCATCATTATTCTACATTTTATTTATATGATGAAAAAGAGTTTGAAGACGCCTTACAGGAATTTCAAGAGAATATTGCCCATCATTTCAAAAATCTGGATAGAATCACATGGTATGATGAGAACATAATGCTTGTTATTAGAAAAACAGTTAAAGGAAATGGAATTCAAACTCAACAATAAAAAATCGGCGATTTAAAAACTCTCGAAGAAATCAAGGAATTAAGGTTAAACTACTCCAGCAATGCCGATGCAAAAACAACCTCAACTTTCTGCTGCTTCAGCCAGGGCATGGCGTCGCGCAGGGCGGCCAGCGTGGACGGGAAGGGATGGCCGATGGCCAGGGCGCGACCATTCTGCCGGGCAAGACCCACCAGGCGCCTGATCTGTCCGCTGCTGTACTCATAAGACTGCTCATCGTCGAGAAACACATCGCGCTTGAAGGTCTTGATCTTCATTTCACGGGCCAGGGCAAAGGCGATGGTGTTAGATACGGTTTTGGAATCCACAAAAAAAAGTCCCGCTTTCCTGACCCACTCCAGCACCCGCCGCATGGCCTGCGGATGAGATGTGAGCAGCGAACCCATGTGGTTGTTCAGCCCCCGGGCGTAAGGAACCACATCCCGGGCTTTCTGCAGCAAAGCCTGGATCTCACCATCGCTGGAGTCTATCAAAACGAACTGGTCGCGCGGGTGGTGATTGGCCGGATCCTTGGGCTGCATGGGCATGTGGATAATCTCTTCCAATCCATATTCGTGGATCTTTTGCGCTTCACTCCGGGCATAGGGCGCAGCGGGAATGATGGCGGCGGTTAAGGGGATACCCAATTCGCTTAGTTGATCGGAGATCAAATCGGCGTAGCCGATATCATCTATGATAAAGGCCAGACGGGGAACTTTCCCGGCCCTGATCCTGTCAGGAGGGGCGGCGGGCATTTCACCAGGCCGGGGCTGAACACCCAGGCGCTTGCTGAGCAAAATGACATGGGTCAGTCTTTTTTCAAAAATCACTTGCACCAAATATATGACCTGCTCCTTCATGCCCTGGACTTCGCTTAAACGGTACAAGCCCCGATATTTTTCCACCAGCCAACGCAGGTCTTTGCTCAAAGGGAGGTAAAGCGGTTCAGGCAATTCAATCTTAAAATGGATGATCCCGTTACGGTCCTTGAAAAAATCAAATGTGATTTTTTCCCCGGTCAACGTCTCGATTAGTTCGCGGTTGAATTTTTCATTGGCAGGCATCTTTTGCTGCAGGCGGATCAGTTTGCTGAAAATGAATGAATGTTTGCCGGAGCGGTAATCGAGAAATTCTAGCGTAAACACAGCGGCCAGAGCGATGGCGCCGAACAGGAAAAATGAAATCGCAGCGGTCTTGTGGTTGGAGTTTTTAATTATTTTTCTTTTCGGTTTCATTGTTTTTTTCAAGGGCAGATTCTATCACCTTTTGCTCAACCAGAGCAAGGGATCCAAGGGTTTCAGGTTTTTCCTGATCTCAAAATAAAGAGACTTTCCGTAAAGGCTGCCGGAATTGCCGGCCAGGGCGATCACTTCACCAGTCTGCACACGGTCACCCAATTTTTTTTGAAAACTGTCGCAGTGCCCATAAAGGGTATGGAAATTCCCCGCATGCTGAATGATAAGCAAGTTGCCGTAGCCCTTAAAGTAGTCACAAAAAATGATCTCCCCTCCCCCGATCGCCTTGATCTCATCGGATAAAACCGGTTTAATTTCAATACCGTTGTTCATGGTATAAGTATTGAAGCGGGCGCTCTTTTTTTTTCCAAAACTGGAAATGATGCTCCCGGGTAGCGGCCAGGCCAGTTTACCCTGCAAAATCTTGAAATCGACCGGATCGATCACGATCACCGTCTTCTTCTGATCAAGGAACTGGGTCAGGTTTTCCCCTTCACTTTTCAACTCTTCCAGCAAACGGACATTGAAATCCCGTTGGCGGTTGATCTTGGCGATCAATTCCAGCTTCTCCTGTTTCAGGCCCTGCAATCGTGACAACTTGCCGGACTGCTCTTTTCTCAAGCTGGTTTGGCGGTCAAATTCCACCTGCAATTCAGTTTTGATTTTTTGCAGCTTCATGATACCCTGGCGGATTTCCCTTATAGCCATGACTCTGTCATCCATCAGGGAAACGATCAAGCGGTAGTTGCGGAAGAGCTGATCGAAATTGCCGATATTGATAAAAAGTTTTACGTAGCCCAATTCTCCCATTTTGTAAAGAATCCGCAGAATGCGCCTGACATTGTCCTGCGAGGAGCGGATATTGGCCTGAAGGCTCTCTTCTTCTTTTTGCTTGCGGGCGATCTGCGCCCGGGTGTCGGCCATAAGCAACCCGATTTTGTTCAATTCGATGACGGCCGATTCCGTCTGCAGCTCCAAAGCGTAAATATCATTCAGAATGGAGGACTTGTCCTGCTTGCTGGCCAGGAGCTTGGCCGATATCTCCTCGATCCTGAGATTGATTACACGGAGTTTTTCCTGGCTGCTGGCAAACATCAGGAGCAGGGCGGCAAAGAGCGGTATGATTTTTTTATTCATTTTTTTCGAAAAACGTAGATCAAGCCGCCGCAGATGCCCAGCAGCAGGTTGAAGGCCAAATCCAGCAAGGAAAAAGCGATCGCCACTTGAGCCGGGTAGCCATAATACGTAAAAAGCTGTATCAAGAACAGGTCACGGACACCGATACCATTGATCGAAACCGGAAAAGACAGGAGGAACAGCATGATGGGAATGGAAAAAAAATAATCCAGCAAAGGGATCCGGCTCAGCTTCAGCGCCTGGCCGATCAAATAGTAATGAAACACCACGTTGAGTTGCAGCAGTAGCGCCCAAAAAAAAACTTTTTTCGATAAGGTACGGTGGTTTAAAAAATCAAGAATGATGGCATGGAACTTGTCCAACTTATCCAGGATCTTGCGCAGCCAGCAATGGCGGCATTTGAACCTTGCCAAAAAACCACGCGGGAGTTTTTTCCAGGCCAGCACCAGCAGAATGATTCCCAGCAGGCTGACCAGGAGCGAGACATATAGCAAAGGCAGTTCTTTTAAAAAATTTAATTTTAAAAGCGAGGACAGCATGGCCAGCACCAGCAGGGCTACGATGCCGCTCATGCGCTCATAGACGATTACCGCCAAGGATGCCGTCACCCCCTGGTCGATATGGCGCGTATCACTGACCCTGACCACGTCACCGCCGAAACGGGTGGGCAAAAAAAGATTGAAAAAAGAGCCGACCAGCAGCAAACGGACCAATTGCGAAATTGAGAAAGCAGCTCCCTTCTCATCGAGGATCAGCTTCCAGCGTCGGGCCGAAAACAGGAATCCGAAAAAATGCAGGCAAAAAGCCAAAACGACCATTGACCAGGAAACGTGGCGGAAAACTGCTATGATTTCCCGCGGCCGGGCGATATACAGGAGCAGGTACAGCATCAGGCCGAAGCCAAGAACAAATTTAAACAGAAAAAAGACTGCCTTTCTGCTCATGGTTATTTCCGGGGATGAAATTTTTTATAGGTTTTGAGCAGATCGCTGAAATTCAAAGTAGTATATTTTTCAGTTGTAGCCAAATTGGCATGCCCCAGCAATTCCTGGATGATACGCAGGTTTGCCCCCCTTTGCAGCAAGTGGGTGGCAAAAGAATGACGCAACAAATGGGGATGCACATGCTTGCTGGAATGGGTCAGACTGTGATAAACCTGCTTCAGGATACGCTCAACTGAACGCTGGCTCAGAGGCCCGCCCCGGGAATTGACAAAGACCCGGTTACTCTGTCCGGGAAACTCGGCCCGCTGCCGCTCTATATATTGGGTCATGACTGCAGCGGCCTGCTCATGAAAAGGGACGATCCGTTCTTTTTTTCCCTTGCCCATGACCCGCACCAGCCTTTCAGCGAAATGAATGTCATCGCCCTGCAACCCGGTCAATTCGGAGATGCGCAGGCCGGTCGCATACATGAACTCAAAAAGAGCCTTGTTGCGCAACTGCAAAAAATTTTCCGCGGGCAAAGCGTCAAGAAATTGCTGCATTTCGTTTTCGGTCAGGATCTGGGGAATTTTTTTATCCAGTTTCGGCGTGCCGATACCATCAAAAGGATTGCTGGTCTGGATTCCGGTTTTCACCAAGTAGCCGTAGTAAGATTTAACGGCATATATTTTCCGAGCCACGGTGGCCTTGTTTTTACTTTTCAAATAAAGATGGGCAATGAAGTCGCGGATATTGTTTTTACTGACGGGCAACCTTTGTTCCGCAAAATAATTACAGAACTGCCGGATATCGATAGCATAGGCTTTGAGCGTGTTGGCGGAAAACTTTTTTATTTCGCGCAAATAAGCGATATAATTATTTAGATCGCGAATTTCTTTATCCATTGTTCCAGCGCCTCGCAGGCCCTTTCGGCTTTCAACTCTTTTTTTCTTTTCTTGTCGCGGCATTCCACCCCGTTGTCCGCCAGCAAGCCAAAAGTGAATTTGCTGGGCCGGAAATCCTGCCAGCCGGCATTGGCGATGTAAGCAAGCAGCGCGCCGATAGCCGTGGTTTCCGGGAGTGGGTTGCGGGGTTCAGCCCGACTCGCAAAAAGACCGCAGAGCAATCCGGAGGCGACCGACTCCACATAGCCTTCCACTCCGGAAATCTGGCCGGCAAAATAGATGCGGCTGTTTTTTTTGCACTGGGAAAATTGATTGATGATCAGCGGGGCATTGATATAGGTGTTGCGGTGCATGCGCCCGAAACGCTCAAACTCGGCGTTTTCCAACCCGGGCAGGGTGCGGAATATCCGCTTCTGGTCTCCATGCTTCAACCGCGTCTGAAATCCAACCAATTGGAAAAAATTTTTTTTCAGATCATCCTGGCGGAGCTGCACAACAGCGTGGGGGCGGGTTCCCGTGCGCGGATCGATCAGACCGACCGGTTTCAACGGCCCAAAGGCCAACGATTGCGGTCCGCGCCGAGCGATTTCTTCCAGTGGCAGGCAGGCGTCAAAAAAAATTTCTTTTTCAAAGTCCCTGGCCTGTTCAGGTTCGGCTTCGACTATGCTCTTGACCAACGATTCGTATTGCACCTGATCCAGGGGAATATTCAAAAAATCGGCTTCCCCTTTATCGTAGCGGGAAGCGGCAAACAATTTTAAAAAATCAATGCTTTCGGCCCGGATCAGGGGGCAAGTGGCGTCAAAAAAGTAGAGGTTTTTGCGCATGGTCAGACCGGAAAGGGCCTGGGCGAAAGCAGGACTGGTCAGCGGCCCGCTGGCAATGATCAAAGGCATGTCTGCGACCGGGATTTCCCGGATTTCCTGGCGGATAATACGGATCCCGGGCATGGATTCCAGTTCAGCGGTAATGTTTGCAGCCAATTGCAGCCGGTCGACCGAAAGGCTGCTTCCGGCCGGAACCCTGGCTTTTTCGGCGCTGCGCAAAAAAAAGGAATCGAGCATTTTCATTTCCCGCTTCAACAGTCCGGAAGCGGAAGTGATCTCCTCGGAACCCAGCGAATTGGAGCATACCATCTCAGCCAGGGAATCGCTACCATGGGCTTCGGTCATCACCTGCGGCCGCATCTCGTACAGATCGACATCCATGCCGCTTTTGGCTGTCTGATAGGCAGCTTCCGCCCCGGCCAGTCCGCCACCGATAATCGTGACTCTTTTTCTCACCCTTTTTGTATGAATTTGCATTCAGGATACCCGGTACAGCCGACAAAATAGCGGCGGGTCTTGCGGGAAAATCTTTTGGTCAAGGGTTTGCTGCACTGCGGGCAAGCACCCAATTCTTCCTCGCTTTTTTCGATATGCTTGCAGGCAGGAAAACCGGAACAGCCGACAAAATATTGCCTGGTCTTGGGGGAATATCTCTTGATCAGGGGCTTGCCGCACTGAGGACACAGTTTTTCCAGTATTTCGTCTTTGCTGATCCTTTCATTGTTCAACGTGACCCGCTCGGTATACCTGCATTGCGGATAGTTGGAACAGCCCACGAACCAGCCCCTGGTTTTCAGGGAATATTTTTTGACCAGGTCGGCGCCGCAGTCGGGGCATTTGCCGCCGGTCAGCATTTCCACTTTTTTTGCGCCTTTGACTTTTTCCAGATCGATCGCCAGTTTTTTATAGAATTGGTCGATCCCTGTCACCCAGTCGAGTTTGCCTTCGGCGACCAGATCTAGCTCTTTCTCCAGGTCGGCGGTAAAATTGTAGTTCATGATATCCTGAAAATTCTCTTCCAGGTACTCGACCACATTGATGCCCAGGTCGGTGGGCACGAATCTCTTTTCTTCGTTATAAACGTATTCCCGTTTATTCAGGGTTTCGATGATCTTGGCGTAGGTAGAAGGGCGGCCGATGCCTTTTTCCTCGAGCACCTTTACCAAGGACGCTTCGCTGAAACGGGCCGGGGGCTTGGTGAAATTCTGTTTGTCATCGATCTTCAGCAGCTGCAGGATCTCCTTTTCCTGTAACTGCGGCAGGATCGTTTGCTCATTATCGTTTTTCAGCATGACATAAAAACCCTTGAATTTTACGATCTCGCCTTTGCAGACAAACAAGTACAACCCGTTCTTGACGTCAAACTGGGTCTCTTCGATCTCCGCATCGGCCATCTGCGAAGCAAAAAACCTCTCCCAGATCAGCTGATAGACCTTCACCTGGCCTGGATTCAGATCGGTCTTGATATCATCCGGGGCATGAAAAGGGAATGTGGGCCGGATGCATTCATGGGCATCCTGGATCTTTGATTTTCTCTTGAACACATTTGGGGTGGACGGGCAATATTCTTTGCCCAAACCGGCCGCTATGTATTCGCGCGCCTGGTCGCGCGCCTGGTCGGAAATGCGGAATGAGTCGGTGCGCATGTAGGTGATCAATCCAGTGGTTTCGCCGCCATGGACATTCAGGCCTTCGTAAAGCTGCTGTGCCAACTGCATGGTTTTCTTCACCGGAAATTTGAAGCGGCGAAAAGCCTCCTGCTGCAGGGTGGAAGTAATCAGAGGCGGAGGCGCCTTGTGCTTTTTCAACTTTTTCTGCACGCGCTCCAGGATGTAATCGTTCCGTTTCAATTCGGTCAATACCCGATCACAGCTGCATTTATCGGCGATCTTGATTTTCTTGCCTTTGAATTTTTCCAACTTGCTCATGAACGATGGTTTTCGCGAACCCAGCAATTCCACGGCGATGGTCCAAAACTCTATGGAAACGAAAGCCCTGATTTCTTTTTCCCTTTCCACGATCAATTTCAGGGCTATGGATTGCACGCGGCCGGCCGAAAGCGGCCCCCCGATCTTCCTCTGCAGCACCGGACTGATCTTGTACCCGGCCAAACGGTCCAGCAGGCGGCGCATCTGTTGGGAATCGACTTTGTGGCCGTCAATGGCCAGCGGTTTTTCCACCGCCGCCAATATGGACTGGCGGGTGATTTCATTGAAAAGCACGCGAAAAATATGTTGGTTTTCCGCTTGCAGAACCTGCTGCAAATGAAAAGCAATGGCTTCACCTTCACGGTCGGGATCGGAGGCCAGAAAAATTTTATCCGCGTTCCGGGCCTGCTTGCGCAACTCCTTGATCACTTGGGCTTTCCCGGGCAGCTCCTCGTAGCAGGGTTTGTAGTTGTTTTTCAGATCAATTCCCAAGACAGCGGCCGGCAGGTCACGGATATGTCCCATCGAGGAACTGATCACAAAGTTATCGCCCAGATATTTGGAAATCGTGTGGGACTTGGCCGGAGATTCGACAATCACCAATGTTTTTTTAGGCATAATTTATCCTTCGGTAACCATCCGCTTCTTCCGCTACAAGGTTCTTTAAAATCAAACCCATCAAAAGCGAAACAATTTCAGCGGTTGACAGATCAAGTGCTTCAACCAGAAAATCGAACCCTTTTACCTCATTCTCCCCGCACAAGTCAAGTATTTTTTTTTCCTTAACTGATAAAACCAGCTCCCGTTTGGCCGGTGTCGCCACCTCCAATCCAAATTCCTCCAGCAGATCGGAAGCACTGGCGATCAATTTGGCGCCCTGTTGCAAAAGATAGTTCGTCCCCTGGCTCAAAAGTTGGTCAATATTGCCCGGAACAGCCATGACATCACGGTTTTGATCGATGGCCAGCCTGGCCGTGATCAGTGAACCGCTGCGCAGGGCCGCTTCAACGACCAGCACCGCCTTGGAAATCCCGGCGATGACCCGGTTGCGGACAGGAAAAAGAAAAGGCCGTGGGACCACATCCAACGGAAATTCACTGATGATGCCTCCATGATCGATGATCTTCTTGATCAGGCCGCTGTTGCCGGGGGGATTCAAATGCAGCAGTCCGCCGGCATTCACACCAATAGTGGTGCCATTTTCGCGGATCGCCGCCCGGTGGGCCATGGAATCGATCCCATAGGCCATACCCGAGACAATCACCAGCCCGGCCCGGATGCATTCCGGCAGGATGCGGTTTATGACAGATTGGCCGTAGTTGCTGCCCCGGCGTGATCCAACAACGGCCAATTTGGTTTTTGTCAAAATTTCCCGGTTGCCGTTAAAATAAATGAAATCAGGCGGGTCAAAAATTTCTTTCAGCAGCGGCGGATAATCCTTATCTTCGCTGAAAATGATCTGGATGTGGTTCGCTTTCGACCGGGCTACTTCATTTTCAGCGGCTGCCCAGTTTTTCTCACGCACATCCTTGATCTCGGCCGGAAGCAAACCGGTCAATTCAAGTTGCCGCGGTCCCAGGCAAAAAAAATCTTCTGTCTTGACCTTGTTTCTCAGCAGATGCTGTCTGGCCTTGGGATTGTTAACGGTCAGCAGGTGAAAAGAGATCCTTTTTAGCTGCTCTTCATTGAAGTCAGCCATTTCCCTCGAACTTTTTTTTCAAGTTCTCCGAAGGGATGAATTTCACGATCTTGGTGGGAGGAATGATCATAGGCTGGCGATTGATGGGATTGATCACCCGCTTTTTATTCTTTTTTTTAATAATCAGGGTTCCAAATTTGGAAAGTACGAGCTTGCGCCCTTTCCCGAGGTTTTCCAGGGCGACTTCGATGAATAGGTCAATAAAATTGTAAGCTTCGTATTTTTTAATGGATATTCTCTTGGCTATATCCTCGGCCAGATATTTTTTATTCATGTCGACCTCCTGTCTGCAACAAAAGTTAACATACGAAAAATAAAAAGTCAAGTATTATTGACCATTTCAAGCGGTTGATCCGCGCCTGGTAAAAAAAGGGTTTGAAAAATTTCCCCCGGGGAATTTGACTTTTTCACCTTAAATGGTTACATTTCTCAGATATGAGCGGATCAGTTGTACAAAAGAAAGGAGAAAATCAGTCGCAAATATCCTATAAGTCTATATAAAATGACAAAAACATTGCTTGAAAGGAAAAAGAGAATGAAGAAAAAAGTATATTTCATCCCCGTTGCCGACAACGAAACCGACGAGTCAGTATGTGTAAAACTCGAAAATGCCATTTTGGCCAACGACCTTTTTTCCTTTGTCCTGGCCAACGACATGGTGGCTTTCAAAACCCACTTCGGCGAGGAAAAAACGCAAGGTTATGTGCGGCCGCTGAATTTCAAGATGATGGGTGATCTAGTCAAACAGCGCCGGGCCCTGCCCTTTCTGACCGATACCTCCACCTTATACAGCGGCATGCGCAACCAGGCCATCAGCCACATTGAATTGGCCCAGCGCCATGGGTTCGGTTTCGAAAAAACCGGGCTGCCGCTGATTATGGCCGATGGCCTGACCGGTGATGAAGAGCTGGAAGTGCCGATCCCGGGAAAAATATACTCAAAAGTCAAACTCGCTTCCCTGATCGTCAAGACCCAGGCCCTGGTCGTTGTGTCCCATTTTACCGGCCACTTGGCCTCTGGTTTCGGGGCGGCCCTGAAAAACATGGGCATGGGCTGCGCCAGCCGGCGCGGCAAGCTGGTCCAGCATTCGACCGCCACGCCATCGGTAAAGAAGAAAAAATGCACCGCCTGCGGTGCCTGCGTCAAGTGGTGCCCGGTCCAGGCTATCACCTTGGCGGAGAATGCCGCCCAGATCGAAAAACGGACATGCATCGGCTGCGCCCAATGTCTAACCGTCTGCCGCTTCGACGCCATCGGCTTCAACTGGTCAGAAACCTACGAACAGCTGCAGCGCAAAATCGTCGAGCACGCCTGGGGCGTGGCTGAGTCCAAGAAAAACAAAGCGCTTTATATCAATTTCTTGAACCGCATCAGCAAGGATTGCGATTGCATGGGCGGTTACAAAAAAATTGTCCCCGATATCGGCGTACTGATCTCCGTTGACCCGGTCGCGTTGGACGCCGCCTCACTGGACCTGGTGGAAAAGAGAGCCGGCACTCCCCTCACCGCCCTTGCTTATGACATTCCCCATCGCGTGCAGATCGACTACGCCCGGGAGATCGGCTTCGGCAACCCCGATTACCAGATTGTTGAAATCCCTTGAAAAATCTCCTGGGGGACACAAAAACAAAAAAGTGATTGAAATTTATTTTTTGATATGTTATAAAATAATCTCGAATTAGTTAAAGGAGAAAAAAATGAAGATAGAAAAAAGAAAAAATGGCGCTGTCACCATCTTTGACCTCAAGGGAAAAATACTTTTCGGCGATGGCATTGATGAACTCAGACAATCGGTCAACGCCTCAATCAAGGAAAATGAAAAACAGCTGATTTTGAATTTCGCCGAAGTACCCTATCTCGATTCCACCGGTCTGGGTGAAGTGGTCCGCTCCTATACCACACTGAAAAAAGAGGGCGGAACGGTAAAGATCACCAACCTGACCAACAAAGTCAAAGACCTGATGATGGTCACCAAGCTGATCACGGTTTTTGAAACTTTTGAAGACGAGAATGAGGCAGTAAAGAGCTTTAAATAGTATTTGCCTCGGTAAGCGGATTACGAAAGCAAAGGCGCGAGGCTTGAATAGCGATACGGTTAAGCAAATTTTTCTCCTGAAATTTTTAAGCGATTTTCCGGATTGCGGCATAGGTTCGGCAATTGGGGGGTTTCCCCCGGAAAAAAAAAAATAAACCATGTGTGGAATTTGCGGCTATTACCAGTTTGAAAAGGAGGCCGATGCCGGCACTTTGAAAAAAATGAACGACCAGATCGTTCATCGCGGTCCCGACGACGAAGGTTTTTTTCAAAAAGAAAATATAGGCCTTGCGGCCAGGCGTCTGAGCATCATCGATCTGGCCACCGGCCATCAACCGCTCCGTTCACAGTCAGGGAACTCCTGGATCACCTACAACGGCGAAGTGTACAATTTCAGCGAATTGCGCAGTGAACTTATTCAGCGTGGTTATGCTTTCCGCAGCCAGAGCGATACCGAGGTGGTGGTCAACCTGTACGAAGAATTCGGATTGGAATTCGTAAAAAAACTTCGCGGCATGTTCGCTTTCGCCATCTTCGACCAAAAAAACCGTCGCCTGATCCTGGCCAGGGACCACATCGGGAAAAAACCGCTTTATTACTGCCAGAAAAAAAACGGCAACCTGATTTTCGCATCGGAGATCAAATCCATCCTACAATATCCTGGAGTCAGCCGCGATGTGGATCATGAGGCTCTGGATTTTTTTCTGACCCTGGAATACATCCCGGCACCGTATTCCATCCTGGCCGCGGTGAAAAAGCTTCCAGCCGGGCATATGCTGGTTTACGAAAACGACAAAGCTACCATCAGCGAATATTGGGATGTCCGGCCGGGAGGGAGCCCCCGCGAATTTGCCGCCGCCCGGGAAGAATTCCTATCCCTGCTCGAAGAATCTGTACGTTTGCGCATGATCTCCGATGTGCCGCTGGGAGCGTTTCTTTCTGGCGGCATCGATTCCAGCGCTATTGTGGCCACCATGGCCAGGATCT
>Ga0307378_10008187_pt1 | contig 13929 bp, 7 predicted proteins | sample UN1MG_FD_202238 | JGI IMG/M metagenome (GOLD analysis project Ga0307378, IMG submission 202238) | Soil microbial communities from Risofladan, Vaasa, Finland - UN-1 | ecosystem: Environmental > Terrestrial > Soil > Coastal area > Acid sulfate soil | place: Finland: Risofladan, Vaasa | collected... | reverse complement strand
TAAGGCAATGTTTGAGTTATTTAAACTACAGGAACTCGAACCTTTGAACGAGGCAGAGTGCGGTGAACTATGGGCTTCTATTACCGGAAAGGGAACCAGCGACAGGCGTATTCGGCCTGTGCAGATATTTACGGGCGGCAACCCGAGGCTGGTGGCGATTATTTCGACTTTTGCGGCCCGAATGTCGCTGAAGGAATTAATGGGAGACCTTATGCAGCTTGTGGATGATAATACAGACTATTTCAAAAGCCATCTGGACAGTTTACCTCCGATAGAGCGGAAGGCTTATCTGGCTTTGGCGGAGTTGTGGGACCCGGCGACGGCGCGAGAGGTTGCCAGAGCAGCGCGGCTTGACGTCAGTAAAACAAGTGCATTGCTGCGACGTTTGGTTGAACGCGGCAGAGTGGCAGAGGCGAACGGGCGCGGCAGGCGGAAGCTGTACCAGGTAGCCGAGCGGATGTATAACATCTATTACCTGATGCGCCGGCGGGGCGGAGCATCAGGGCGGGTTAAGGCGGTTGTAAGGTTTATGGTGATTTTCTATGGGCAGAAAGAACAGGTCAGTATGACTCATCTAATTGCAGAAGAGGCGTGCAAACTCGAATCTAAATATCGTGAGGATCATTACTACGCCTATGAAGCTATTTTAGAAAGTGTATCGGGTGGGATGCGTTACAAGCTGCTTGAAGCAACCCCAAAGAATTTCTTTGAAATGCCGGATGTTCCCGATTCAATAAAAGAGTTTGCCAAATCTGAGAAAGATAAAGAGTTAACCAAACTACTCAAACAAGGTGAGGATTTGGAAAAGGCGGGTAAAGCAGAAGAAGCTGAAAGCTTATATCGGAGGGCTATTGAGTTAGCTCCTAAGGACGCAAGACCATGGGGATACCTTGGTCAGCTTCTACACGAGCACCTTGACCGCTATGAGGAGGCAGAGGAGGCATACCGCAAGGCTGTCGAACTGGATGTGGAATATGCCTGGGGATGGGGACAGCTTGGTCAGCTTCTACACGAGCATCTTGGCTGCTACGAAGAGGCAGAGGAAGCATACCGAAGAGCAATTGAGTTGGAACCCAAAGTGGCCTGGGGGTGGGGACACCTTGGTCAGCTTCTACATAAACATCTTGGCCGATACGAGGATGCCGAGGAGTCATACCGCAAGGCTGTCGAATTGGATGCGGAGTATACCTGGGCTTGGGCACATCTTGGTCAGCTTCTACATAAACATCTTAGCCGATACGAGGATGCCGAGGAGTCATACCGCAAGGCTGTCGAATTGGATGCGGAGTATGCCTGGGCATGGGGACACCTTGGTCAGCTTCTACATGAACATCTTGGACGGTACGAGGATGCAGAGGAGGCATACAGAAGAGTAATCGAGTTGGCACCCAAAACGCCTTTTGGATGGGGTAAACTTGGTGAGCTTTTGCACAAACATCTTGAACGTTATGAGGAGGCCGAGGAGTCATATCGTAAGGCACTTGAACTTCAACCCGGGTCAGCTTTTGGATGGGCAAAGCTTGGCCAGCTTTTGGAAGAGCATCTTGAATGTTACGAGGAGGCCGAAGAGGCATACCGAAAAGCAATCGAGTTGAAGCCTGAAATGCCCTTGGTATGGGCAAAGCTTGGTGTGCTTTTGCACCGGCATCTTGACCGCTATGAAGAGGCAGAGGCGGCGTACCGGAAAGCTATCGATCTGGATGCGGAGTGTATCGGGGCCTGGGCGCTTCTTGGGACGGTTCTTCAATTTGACCTTGAGCGTTATGAAGAGGCAGAACAGGCTTACCGCAAGGTTATAGAATTAGAACCCGAAGTCTATCAGGGATGGCTTCTGGTTGGTCACCTTCTTCACCTTAATAGCGAGCGATATGAGGAGGCTGAGCAGGCCTATAGAAAGGCAATAGAACTTGACGGACAAAATGCATTAGCGTGGAAAGGACTGATACTTTTGCTGCAGGAGAAAATGGGTCGTTCGGAAGAGGCATTAGGGCTTTTGAGAGAGTATGTGGAAAAAGCCGAGATGGTGAAAGGAGATATAGATAGTGCGATTGATTTATTTGTTGATTTGGCAGCGGGCGGTTATGGCGGTGAAGCGTTAGAGATATTGCGAGATTCGGCGAGTGCGGAGATATTAGAGCCGTTAGTGGTTGGACTGCGAATGTTTGTTGGTGAGGATGTAAAGGCGGCGGCGGAGATTATGGAGGTAGGCAAAGACGTGGTGAAGCGGATTAAGAAGCGACGCAAGTCGTAAATAAAGAAGCCGGGAAATAAATTTGGGGTGAAAAATAAAAGAAAAGGCAGTGAGCATCGTTCGGGGGATAAATGAAAGGTAAGATTGCCGCAGTCGCCTTCGGCTCCTTCCCCTGAGGGACAGGCTTTTAGTGCTTTACGATTTCAATGGGTACAGCCGGGAAGAAGCCCATCGAAATACGGTTTTTCTGGTTTGCGGCTTTGCCCTTTTTGTTTTTGGGCACAACCTCCCTGTAGGCCTCGATAATAAGGTTATCAGTAAGACCGCTTTGAACCATATCCTTATCGGCTTTCAGACGGAAGACAAGCCCTTCGGGGACAACGGCCACATCGTGAAGTGTCACCCCCTCCGGCGGCTGGTCAAGCTCAAGCTGAATATCCTTAAGCACCTTACGCTTCGGAGTTTTGACCCGTACCTCTACCGAACCATCGACGGGAAGGCGGACAGGACTGCGGACGGCCAGCTCAACGGGAGGCGTGGGCCATTTGACTTTTTTGACGGCAACCATAAGTTTCTGTGACGGCACCAGATGACGGTAAAGAAAGGCCTGCATCATATCTTCGGAGGGCACGGCCGGGCGGCTGACCATTTGCCCGTCGATTCGGGCAAGACCCCGAAGATACAAAGCGACCGGCTGAGAAGGCGGTTTCGGTGGCGCTGTCAGTGTCATTCGCACGGTATCGCTTCCGGCGGGAATCCATCCGCCGCTAATCTCGAAACCGGCTGGGGCGTCTTCCAGCACCACTTTAATCCTGTCGTTAAAGCCGTCTTTGCGCAGGGCGTGTACGCAGAACGGAACTATCCCGCCGGCACGCATGCTCAGGCTGGAAGGTGTTATGCGGATTGCGAAGTCCGGCTGCGGCGCTGCTATGCGGAGGCGATAGGCATATTCCCGGCCTCCGTGATGCTGCGCATCGGCCAGATGCACATAGTAAGTTCCATCGGCGGGCAACTCGGTCAATAGATACGAATCGGCGTGGTGGGTCAACAAACCCATTGTGTCCCTGTGGAGGTGACTATCCTTAACCACGTAATCATCGTTCCACTTAAGGACCCTGCCTGATGCATCGGTCAATCGCAGAAGCGAATCCAGCGGCGAATTTAAGCGGCGGGCATTGACTTCGAGCGCGATTTTATCTCCACTGCGGCCGTTAAAGCTGAAAACATCTACATCGCCGGATTCGTCGATGCGGCCGTTGACGATTATCGGCAGGTCAACCGGCTGTGATTGCTTTACGGTGTTATTGGATTCGACTTCGTTGCACTCGGGCAGCGCATCGACTGCATAAGTAACGGGATTGGAAAGTAATTTTCCATCGTCACAGGCCGTCCGCCGAATGGAGTCATCGCCAGGCCGGGTATCCAATAATAACCGGCTTGCAGGCAGGTTCCAGCCGTCAATTGAGGCAATGGTTTTTACGCCCGCCCTGCCGCCGAGCGGAAATGTTTGCGTAATGTAGGGCTGTTCGCCAACGGAGATGCGGTAAACAAAATCCTCCCGTCCGCGATAAATTGCATCACGGATTTCCAGCTCATATTCCCCATCTTCGGGAACCTTATAAAAGAGGACGGGGTCGGGATTAAAACGGTAATCATCTGCGAAGCCTACTTCATTGCCCTTGGCATCATAGAGGGCTATGACAGCCTGAAACCAGCCGGGGACGGCATCGGCCAGATAGGGGACAAGGCTTCTGGCCTGTGTTTCTATGACGAGATGCTGTCCCCCTCGGGCACGGAAACGAAAACGGTCGACGTCACCGGGCATGATTTGTCCGTTGAAAAGTATAGGCGGTTCAGGAGTCTCGGGCTTCGGCAGCCCGGGGAAATCGGCGTATGCTTTTTGGTTGTTGGGTTCCAGCTCACGGGCTTCCGGAAACAGCCCCACCTGGAAGAGCATAGGGTTTGTCAGGCCGGCAGCGGTTTTAATCCTGAACTCCCTGTTGCCGGGCTTTGCACCGGCGTCGATGGTAACTTTTATCAGCACCGATTCGGTAATCTGCCTGTTGAACTGCCTCTTTCTTCCGGAGGTTAAAAAAACATCTGTAATATGCGCCAGCTCTCTGAGGGTTTTATTCTCCAGGTCGTACAACAGGGGATGGTTGGGCAGTTTTTCTTCTTCTATCTTTGCGGCATCTTCGGCCTTTGTGGCTTTGGGATTTCCCGGAGCTATTCTTTCAAGCTCTCTTTCGAGCGGTAGGGGACGCTTGCGGTCCTGCGGCAATTCGGACAGCCTTTTGTCCCGCACCTGCTTCATACGCATTTTGAGCAACTGGCGCTGTTCTTTGTTAAAATTTCTCGGAGGATTCATATATTTAATAACTTCGGCGTGCACCCCTGCACCGGAGACATATACATCAGTTGGGTTTCCAAGGAACTGGCCCCCGGCCAGAACCTGAACCACAGAGGCCTGCCGTCCGCCGGCGGGGTAAAGGTAGCCGATATGCGGCTGACGCATATTCGACTGAGCCCAACAAGGCGCAACAAACAGGATTAAAACCACAAACAACTTTAACCTGAAAAACGACATAGTTGGAATCCACATATTTACATAATCTCTTTAAGGCGTCCGGCGCTATTCTCTGACGAGGGCATGACCTGAACTTTCAAGCCCCGCGAGTTCGGCAACGGGCCATCAGGGTCGATGCCAAGCAATTCGTACATGCCGGCGAGCAGGTCCTGCGGATAGACGGGACGCTGCTCAACTTCGGTACCATCCTCATTCGAGGCCCCGACGACACGGCCTCCCTTGAAACCACCGCCGGCAACCACGGCAGAGAAGCATTTTCCGTAGTGCGACCGACCACCATTCCAGGGAGGTTCCCATTGTATTTTGGGGCCTCGCCCAAACTCACCGCTCCACCATATTATCGTGCTGTCGAGCAGTCCGCGGTCGGCCAGGTCCTGCAACAGCGCAGCCATCCCACGGTCCATTTCCGGCAGCTTTCGGCGCATGGTCTGGAAGTGCTGTTTGTGGGTATCCCATCCCTTGTAGTTGATAGTGACATAGGGTACACCGTTTTCGACGAGGCGGCGTGCCGTCAGGCAGGACTGGCCAAATGTGTTGCGGCCGTAGTGTTCCCGGATTTTGTCTGTTTCCTCCGAGAGGTCAAAGAGCTTTCGAGCATCACCAAACATCATGCCGTAGGCATTTTCCTCGCAGCGGTCGAGTTTCTTGAAGAGCGGATTTTGCGGGACGGCTTTGCCGAGGGAATCGAGGGTATGGAGAAGCTTGCGTCTGCTTCGCTGACGTTCGTCGGAAATGCCTTCTGCGACGATACCTTCGACAACGAATGGATTTCTGTTCGGGTCGCCGCCTGTAGCGAAGGGTTTGTATCGCTGCTCCAGGAAGCCTGCCTCTGAGAAACGTCCCTGAGGCTGGGTCAACACGATATAGGGCGGGACAAGCCCTTTATAACCATGGTCATATCCTTTAAACAATGAGACAACGGCGCCGATACAGGGATAAACCAGCCGGCCGGGCTCATGGCCGGTCTGCACCATGTAAGAGGCCGTTTCGTGTGCGTTAATGCCGTGGGTCATGCTGCGTATGATTGAATACTTGTCGGCCTGCTTTGCAAGCAGGGGGAGCATTTCGCAGATTCGAATGCCTTCCACATTCGTATCAATAGGCTTGTTGAAGGGGCCGCAATAGTCGGAGCCGGCGTCCGGCTTGGGGTCGAATGTGTCCAGATGAGAGGGGCCTCCCCACATCCATATCTGTATGACCGATTTTGCCTTTGGGCGTAAAGGCGCAGCGGCGGCCCGCAGACTCAGAGGCTCGCAGAATGCCAGCCCGGCGGCACCAATAAGTCCCCGTCTTAAAACTTCCCGCCGTGTCATCAATCCTGTGGTTTTTTGATTTTTCATAATCCGGTCAACTCACTTTTCATCGCATAAGCGGACAGCCTCTAATGACGGCACAGAAATTCCTTGGTATTGATTAACGCCCAGACAAGGTCGTTGGCGGCCTGTCTTTTATTTATTCCCTTCGCCTGAAAATATTCCTCCACGGCTGAGAGTTCGTCCTGCGTTGGATAGCGTGACAGAATGTGCAGATAAATGTTATCAGCCAACAAGCGGTTATTGCCCTTTGAGGTTCTGACCAGTCTGCGCAGCCGCCAACTGCGTTCGATGGTATTTTTAATATGGGTTGAATTGAGAAAATGCAGCCGCTGAGCGTCGGTAGGCTGATTGCTGCGTTCGGATTCGAGACCTGTATCGCGGGCGGGACGGCCGAACATTTCGAGAAACTGACTTGTAATGCTGCCGTCTGCAAGCTCGATGGAACGGTTTTCTTCCGGAATGAAGGTGAAAGGTTCCGGAATAGGGCTCGAATAGCTTTCCCTGACTCCCGAAAACCAGCACAATGCATCGATAAGCACTTCGGCATCGAGCTGTCGAACAGGATAATACGCAAACAGGGCCTCGGCGTCGGGATGGGAGGTGCGCGGGATTGAGGACTGCTGGTAAGTGCGGGAGTTAAGAATAAGGCGGTAAATATGCCGCAGGTTAAAGTCGGCCCTGACCAGTTCCTTTTCCAGGTAGTCCAGGACCTGTGGATGGACGGGGGGATTATCCGCCCGGATGTCATCAGGTTCATGGATGATACCGCGGCCAAACAACCATGCCCATATACGATTGACAATATTTTTTGCGAACCAGGGATTTCCCGGAGTGATTAACCAATCAGCAAAGACCTGACGAGGGTCCCGGCCGGTCCCAACCCGGACAGTAATACCATCAGGTAAAACCGCCTCAAAAGGTTCGGCAGGTTCGGGATTGGGATAAACTATTTCTTCTTTCCATTCACCGGTATTCTTGTAAGCCACTCGCGAGAAGAGGGATTCCATACCGGCACTGCGCTGCTGCGGCCATTTCTCTATCCGTACACCCATAAAGGTCAGGGCCACGGCCCTTGTTATCGCCCCGGCCTGCTGACCTTGAATCGCACGATAGAAATTAACCTGCGGGACGCGAAAGTTGCTGCCGCTGGAGGTCAGAAGCTCACGTGCAAATTGATTATAAGGCATATTTTCTTTAATAGCATCGTGAATCCAACGATGATAGGCCTGCACCGCATTGGGCCACAGGTTGATGGGAAACTCCGCCTTGACCCGAAGGATATCGCACCACTTCAGCGACCAGTAGTCTGCGAATTCTTTACGCTTCAACAGCGTTTCAATCAGGACAGCGCGTTTGTCGGGATTTTTGTCATTCAAAAAAGTACGCACCTGCTTAGGTTCGGGGAGGGCGCCGTTCAAATCCAAATAGAGCCGCCGAATAAAGACTTCGTCGGAACACAAATTGGCCGGCTCAATGCCCCGCTTGTGCAATGCGGCCGCAACAAGGGTATCGATATCATTTTTCGGTGTGTAAATACCGGGGTTTTCAAAGGGGTGCACAACTTGAGATTGTGCGAGCGCTGCATTCAGAGACGTCATAATTATTATAACAACGACAAGAATGATTTTCATTGCTGGTTTAATAATGAAACGACAGCCGTGATTCATGATTCAACTTTGTTTTTACTTCATAAATTGTGGTATTCGTATCATTAAGAATAGACGAAAAAATCACGTAATTTAATGCTATATCAGCCTGACAGAGTTTGATTATAGTGTAAAATGAAGGATTAAAGAAAAAATTTAAGAGTTTTTTCCAATATTAGGGCGTAATTCCAAGATTTTGAGCCAATACTGAGCAAATATTAACGAGAATGCGAGTCAAAATGTAATCCACCTGGGCGAGGGCAGATAAGTTCCTAATCTGGCGAGGCAGATAGTTCAGCGTCGGAACAGAACCGCGATATTATATTTTAACGATATATTTTGGTTTGCCGGTGGTAAGGGTATCGACGATATTCTGAGCGGCCTTGGTTTTGAGTTCTACCATAGATTCGACAGAAAACCAGCCGGCATGGTCGGTAAGTGTGACGTTGTCAAGGTTTCTCAATTCGCTGTCGGGGTCCAGAGGTTCGGTTTGAAAGACATCAAGGCCGGCACAGGCGATTTTTTTGTTTTTCAAGGCGTCGAGCAATGCCTTTTCATCAATCAACGGGCCTCTTGAGGTGTTGATAATGACAGCTGTTTTCTTCATCAAAGTGAACTGTTCCGGGCCAATTAAGCCTCTGGTGGAAGGAAGGAGCGGCGCGTGTACAGAAATGTAGTCGGACCGGGCACAAAGGGTATTTAAATCGACGAGTTCAACGCCAGCCTCTTCGGCGGCTTGGGCGGAGACAAATGGGTCGGCAATCAGGACACGAGAGAGATTGAAGCCGGAAAGTTTTCTGTGCAGGCATTTGGCTATCATACCATAACCGACAAAGCCAAATGTTTTTCCGGAAATTCTGAAGACATCCTGTATTCCTGTAAGGTTCCATCGGCCTGCCCTTACGAGACGGTCTTTTCGTGAAATCTTGCGCACGCAATCGGTGAAGAGCGCAAAGGCGTGGTCGGAGACATCTTCTTCGCAGTAATCCGGCACGTTGGCAAGATAAATTCCTTTTGCTTTCAGGGCGGCGGTATCGACATTGTCATATCCGACGCCGTAACGTGAGACACATTTGCATTTGCTCATAGCCGAGATGACTTTTTCGGTGATGGGAGCGAGATTGACTATCAGGCCGTCCACATCGACAACAACTTCTGCGATTTGGTCTTCGCTGTCGCTTGAGTTGACAATGACTTCGGCATCAATTTTTTCAAGGACAGCTTTTTCCTCGTCGTAGGCCGGATAGCGGCTGTCAGCGATTAAAACTTTATATTTTGCCATTACAGCAGACCTTTCTTTTTATTAAATGTTGTGGCAAAGATATGCGCCATCGACCGGCAGTGTGATACCGGAGACAAATCCTGAGCCGTCGGCGGCAAGAAAGATTGCGGCTGCAATCAGGTCATCGGGGTCACCGAATCTACCCATAGGTGTATGAGCCAGCACATCTTTGCCTCTTTGGGTTTCCGTGCCGTCTTCATTAAGCAGGAGTCTTCTATTCTGGTCGGCAATGAAGAAACCGGGGGCAAGTGCGTTGACTCTTATGCCATATTGGGCGAACTCCTTTGCGTGTGCCATAGTCTGGTTCATGACGGCGGCCTTTGCGGCGGAATATGCCCAGACGCCGGAGAGAGGGTTAAAACCTGCCATCGAGGCGATATTGATTATGACACCTTTTATATTGTTGTCGAGCCAGTATTTTGCGACGTGTTTTGTCGGGAGGATACAGCCGGCCATCAGGTTAAGTTTCAGGACGAAGTCAAAGTCCTCTTGATTGACTTCAACCAACGGGCCTTTTCCCCTATTTCCACCGGCACCGTTGAGTAGTATATCAACACGGCCAAATTTACCGGTCGATTCGGCAAGGGCTTTTATGATAGAATCTTCGCTAATCAGATCGACCTCGACGCAGGCTACTTTTGAGGCATCGCCGCAACTTTCGGCGATACCCCGGGCTTTTGCATCCATAGCCTCAGCGCGGATGTCCCAGAGGACAATGTTTGCTCCGGCGTTTGCGAAACCTTCGGCGATAGCGCTGCAGAGCGTGCCTCCGCCGCCGGTTATAATTGCGGTTTTGCCCTGAAGGCCGAATTTATTTTGCAGGTACGACATATCAGTCTCCTGTGCTATAAAAAAGCATTTTTTTTGCCAAGTCGGGTTTCGCCCGCAACATTTTGGGAGTCTGCGAGCACCGTAGCCGGCAAGTTTATTCGGCTTAGGCGGCTTTTGCAAGGATTTTCCCTTTAATCCCGCTCAAAAAAGCGGTTTGGGTTTTTTTCTGTTGACTAAACCGCCCCTGTTTATATTATAGCCTGAAGACCAATTCGGTAGTTGAAACAGTGAAGGTTTATTTTTCAGGAGTTTATTATGGCAGAATCATTGGCAGGGGCTCCGGCTCCAAAATTAAGCGAAAACCTGAGGGGAAGACAGATTCCCCATATAGGAGTGCTTTCACGGAAGGAACTTGAAGAGGTAATTGCACTTGGCGAGTGGTTTCGAGATAACCGATATGACCCCACTTATATGGAACTGCTGAGGGGCAGGGTGCAGTGTCTGCTTTTTGTTTATGAATCTACAAGAACCCGACTGGGATTTTCTGCGGCGATGGCCCAGCTTGGCGGCTCTACCGTGTATATGGCAGCTAAAGACACCCAGATGGGAAGGGGTGAGTCAATCGTAGATACGGCAAGGGCGGTGGACCAGTATATCGATGTGTTCGCCGGAAGACTGTGGACGCATAAGGATATCGAACTGGCCTGCGAGAATATGCATGTGCCGGTGCTTAATGCCTGTACTCCGCTGGACCATTCAACGCATGTAATCGGTGAACTGATGGCTATAAAACAGGCCAAGGGGAGACTCGAGGGACTGAACCTGGTTTATACGGGAATGGCGAGAGGGATACTGCATTCGTTTATCAGGGTTTGTCCTGTACTTGGGATTAACTTTACCCTGGCGGTTCCCGAGTCGTATGCCGAGACCATCAATGAGGAGATTCTCGCCGAGGGCAAAGCCAAAGCCGAAAAAGCCAAGACACGGCTCGAGGTCTGCTCTGATTTGAAAGAGGCAATGAAGGACGTTGATTTTGTTCAGGCAAGCACGCTGATGCGCAGCATGCTCGCCGGTGAGCAGTCGCCGGAAGAAAAAAGAGTTGAGATACCAAAGTGGACGGTGACCGATGAAGTTCTGGATTGTGCCAAGCCTGATGTGATATACAGCCATTCGGGCCCGGCCCACAGGGGTGTTTGTGCCACCAATGAGGTTATGGACGGGAAAAGGTCGATTATTCAGCAGGAAGCAAATAACGCAATTTACTCGAAGAAGGCACTTCTTGCATTAACGGTTAAATAGTACAAAAGATCAGAACATAAGAGCACAAGTCTATAAGGTACGGATGCACTTATGGCTTGTGCTCTTTATTGTGCGTCTTATCAGAAAGGAAAGTCTTATGGATAAAGTTCGTGTTGGTATTGTCGGTTCGAAGTTTGCGGCGGATTTTCACTGTGACAGCTACGCCCGGAATGACAAGGCTGAGATTGTCGCAGTTGCAGCTATCGACAATCTAAAAGAAATTTCCGAAAAGTGGGACATCCCCAAGACCTATGAAGACTACAACGAAATGCTAAAAGATAAGTCAATCGACCTTATTTCGGTGTGTGTTCCGAATTTTCTTCATCACGAGGTGACAGTCGCAGCAGCAAAGGCGGGAAAACATATTCTTGGCGAAAAGCCGCTTGCCATCACCATCGAAGACGCCAAAGAGATGATTGAGGTATGCAGGAAAGAGGGTGTGAAACTTTTTTACGGGGAAGACTGGTGTTTTGCTCCGGCACTGATGAAGGTTATTGAAATTGTCAATGAAGGCGCAATCGGTGAAGTTCTCTATGTCAAGGCAAAAGAGGTTCACAACGGCACCCACAGTCCGTTTGCCAAAAACGCAAAGTACTGCGGCGGGGGCTGCCTGATTCACCTTGCTATTCACCCGATTGGGTGGGTCTTGCATTTCCTCGGCAACGAAGGTAAAAACAAGGTTGTTGAGGTAATAGGCAAGGTGAACGGCGGAAGCGGCGAGAACTATGTGCACAAAGACAACACCGGAGAGGATTGGTCGCTCGGGGTTATGAAGTTTGCCGACGGTAAGCATGCATTCGTGGAGGGTAATTATATCACTGTCGGCGGTATGGATGACAAGGTCGAGATTTACGGCACAGAGGGCGTCATCAAGGCGGACTTGACTTTCGGCTCGAATCTGAGCGTTTACAGCCGGCCGGGATATTCGTACTGTATTGAAAAGGCGGACAATACGCTCGGCTGGACCAAACCGGCGGTCGATGAGTTTTACAATCTCGGTTATGTCAAAGAACTTGCTTACGCGGTTGACTGTATATTAAATGACGATGAACCGATACACGGCGCCAGCGGTGAAATGGGACTGACATGTATGGAGGTTGTGGGGGCAATGTATCAGTCAAACGCTGAAAGAAAGACGATTAAAGGTTCTTGGTAGAAGTTTCGTTGAAAAAAGGTAAATGATTATGGCAAAGTACACAGATTTTGATATTCCTATTACTGTTGCAAGTTTGAAATTCCGCAATCCATTTTATGTATCTTCCGGCCCGACGACGATGACGATTGAACAACTCGAAAGAATCGACCAATGCGGATGGGGCGGAGCGTCACTTAAGCTGACGATTGACCCGGAGCCGTATATCAACAGGCGACCACGCTACGGGTACTATCCCGAAAAGAATTTTCTGAGCTTTACCGCGGAAAAACGGCTGGTACTCGATGAACTGCTGAAGCTTATTGAGCAGGGACGCAAACGAGCCAAAAATCTTATACTCTTTTCGAATATAACTTATTCGGGCGACAAAGGTATCGAGGGGTGGGTAAATGTAGCTAAGAAATGTGAAGAGGCCGGTGTGCATATAAATGAGTTGAATATGTGCTGTCCGAATATGTCATTCAATGTTGATTTGACCGGTGAGGACAAGGGCGGCCCGAAAACGGGCGCCAGTCTCGGCCAGAACGAACAGGCCATCGCCGCTATCGTCAAAGCCATAAAGGAAGAAACGAACATACCTCTTTTTGTAAAAATCACGCCGGAAGGAGGCAGGCAGGCGAGCATAGCCAAGATTGCACTGGAGGCGGGAGCCGACGGGGCAGGTGGGAACGCAAACCGTTTGGCTATTCCCCCGATTAATATCGATAATCCGACAAAGTCAATGTATTTTCTTCAGGAAGAAATCGGGATGGCCTGTATGAACGGCGACTGGCTGAAGCCGCTGGCTTTGCGGGACGTTTACGAAATGAGAAAAAAGTGCGGTCCAGATGCAATTCTTACCGGAACAGGCGGCGTATCAAGCTGGCAGGATGCGGCAGAGATGATTATGTGCGGGGCCGACCTTATAGGTATGTGTACGGCGACACTGGTTTACGGCTTTGGTTTTATGCCGGAATTCATACACGGCTTTAAGCAATATATGAAAGACAAAGGCTACAGCACGGCCGGCGACATGCGTGATATACTCGTTCCGGCAATCACCTCGGCGCCGGATTTGACAATTTACGCCGGCAACGCACGTATTAAAGAGCCGAATCTGGCGGCCCCATGCACATACGCCTGTCCGAATTCAGTGCCGGCGCAGGGTTATGTCCGCAAGGTAGCCGAGGAGGAGTTCGAAGAGGCTTATCAGCTTATTATGTCCCGCTCGCCGCTTCAGTCAATCTGCGGCAAGATATGCGACCATCCCTGTGAGACCGAATGCACGAGGGGGCTTAAAGACGAGCCTATAATGATTCGCGAAATCAAGAGGTTTGTTCTTGAAACGGCCGAGAAGGAAGGCTGGAAACCGAGAATACTTTCTGAAAGAGGGAAAAAAAGAAAAGAGAAAGCGGCCATAATCGGTTCAGGGCCGGCGGGACTTGCCTGCGCCTATGACCTTGGTCGTGCAGGTTATGAAGTAACAGTATTTGAAGCCGCTGAGAAACTCGGTGGGATGCTCAGTTACGCCATTCCCGGTTTTAGATTGAGCGAAGAGGAAATACAAAAGGAAATCGACATTATCAAAGATCTGGGCGTAACATTTAAGGCCAATATTAGTTTTGGAGATGATATTACAATCAATAGCCTTCAAAAAGACGGTTTTGACGCGATATTTATTGGTATCGGTGCTCAGGAAGGTATG
>Ga0307378_10008182_pt1 | contig 13935 bp, 9 predicted proteins | sample UN1MG_FD_202238 | JGI IMG/M metagenome (GOLD analysis project Ga0307378, IMG submission 202238) | Soil microbial communities from Risofladan, Vaasa, Finland - UN-1 | ecosystem: Environmental > Terrestrial > Soil > Coastal area > Acid sulfate soil | place: Finland: Risofladan, Vaasa | collected... | reverse complement strand
GTTGACATCGATCGATACGAGCGCCTCGGTATGCTCGATGACGATGTACCCTCCCTTGCGGAGCCATATCTTCCGCTCGAGGGTCTTCTCGATCTCCTGCTCGATATCGTAGTGATCGAATATCGGGCTCTTCTCCCGGTACAGACGAACCCGGGAGGCGAGATGGGGCGCGAACGATTTCAGATAGGAATGGAGCCGCTCGTGCTCCTCCTTGTTGTCGATGGTGATCCGGTCGACATCCTCGGTGAAGATGTCCCGGAGCGCGAAAACGGTGATATCGACATCCTCGTGTATCAGCGTGGGAGGGGTTGCCCGTTCGATCTTTTTCCGCACGTCCTTCCACCGCTCCTCGAGATACAGGATATCGTCCCGCAGCTGATCGTTCGGTACGCCGTTGCCGGCGGTCCGCACGATGATGGCGGCGCCCTTGGGGCGGTACTTGCGTACGATAGCCCGGAGCCGGTTCCGCTCCTTGCGGCTTTCTATCTTCTTGCTGACGCCGATGTGATCGAGGTCCGGCATCAGCACGGCGTAGCGTCCGGGCAGGGAAATCTGCGACGACACGCGCGGACCCTTGGTCCCGATCGCTTCCTTTCGCACCTGCACGATGATCTCCTGCCCCTTCTTAAGCAGGTTCTCGATGGGCGGGAAATCCTTTCGTCTCTTGTTGTTGAATTCTATCTCGTCTTCGTCGAGAAGGCTCGGGTCGATCGAGCCCGACGCCACGTCACTCACGTGAAGAAAGGCCGCCTTCTCCTGCCCGATATCGACGAAAGCCGCCTGGATACCGGGTATCACCGCATTGATGCGGCCGAGGTAGACATCACCGACCATCCGTCTGTTGTCCTCACGTTCAATGAGGAACTCGACGAGCTCGCGATCCTCGAGTATAGCGATGCGGATCTCGCGCTCCGTGTAGTTGATTACGATCTCTTTTTGCATGTTATATACCTTCATGCCCGCCGACGCACGAGGTCGAGCGGGCTCTTGTAACTATCCTCAGTTTTATACAATATCTCAAGTCTTTTCGTTGCAACAAGGGGAATCAGCCGCTCGGGAAAGACGGCCCGGAGGAGATCCCGGGGGGTCGATACGCCGCTCGCATCGCCGGCGATCGCGATCTCGAGCGAACCGTCATCTTCCCGGAGACGAACCGAGCATGTCCCGCAGCGCCGTGATTTCCCCTTCCGGTCGATTACTGCTTCATCTCCCCGGATCATTTCGAGCCAGAGCTTCGCAACACGAAGGGCGGGATCCGGGAGAAACCGCTCGTCCAGCCCATCCGCTCCGGCGACGGCGCCGAAATGAAAACGGTACGTGAAACGCACATCCTGCGGCAGCTTTCCCATTCTCCGGTTAAACGGTCCGGCATGATCGTGCACGACGATGCCCGGCGGGAGGCACCGGTTGATCGCACCGGGCGTGCAGCCGGCCGGTGAACAGAGCTCGATATCGAAGAACTCTCCGGCGCCCTCCGTGCCGACCGCCAGCGAGGGTCCCATCGAGAGACGGGGATGGGGATGGAATCCCTCACTGAAACGCAGCGGCCAGCCGGTCATGCGCAGCGCCCGCTGGATGACGCGCATCACCTCGAGATGCGATAAAAAACATGCGCGGCCGGAGCGCTCGTACGTGAACCGGTAGCGATACACGGCGGCGTCCCCATCCCGCCCGGGGCGATCGGCCGCGGCGGCGGCATTGGTACCCGAGGCCGGCGGTGCCGTACGAGCGCCGCTCCCCGCACTCCCGCCGTCGCAGGCGCCGCATCCGATGCATTCGCCCTCCCGGCAGTCCGTCGTGAGCCGGCCGCCGTAGGCGCGTTCACGTTCGCCGAGAAGGTGACGCCGGGAGATTCCCATATCAAACCGTTCCCACGGAAGTGGAGCTTCGACGTCGAATCCGCCGGTGAAATCGGATGGGGAGACGCCATTCTCATCGAATGCCCTGCCCCAGAGATCGAACCGGAACATGTCCCGCCACCCGTCGAACCGGCAACCCAGGCGGTACGCGCTCAGAAGGACCGGCCAGAGCCGCCGGTCGCCGCGCGCCATGACACCCTCGAGTACGCTCGCCGCCGGGTTGCGCAGGTTCACCTGAACGCGACGGCCGGGGATCCGGCGCGCGAGATACGACTCCTTCGCCCGCAGTTCCTCGATCGAGCATTGCCGCTCCCACTGGAACGGTGTATCCGGCTTGGGCACGAACGGGGACACAGCCACTCCGAGCGTGAACCGCCCCGCGCTCCGCGGCAGCGCAAGGATCGCACCGACGAGATCGGCTATCCCGGCGAGATCCTCCTGCGTCTCGGTTGGAAGGCCGATCATGAAATAAAGCTTCAGTCTCTGCCATCCACCGTCGAGGATCCGTACGCATCCATCGAGGATGTCGTCGTTGCTCATGCCCCTGTTGATGACACGCCGGAGACGCTCGGTGCCCGCCTCGGGAGCGATGGTGAATCCGGACCTGCGTACGATGGATGAAGCGGTGACTATCTGATCCGTGATCGTCTCGGGCCGGAGGCTCGGCAGCGCGAGCGAGACACGGCGCGCTTCGAGCTCCGGTGTGAGTCTCACGAGGAGCTCGTCGAGCCTCGAATAATCCGAGGTCGAGAGTGAGAGAAGCGATACCTCCTCCCATCCCGACGCATCGAGCCCCGCGCGCACGGCCTCCACGATCTCGTCGACGGTGCGCTCCCGGCGCGGCCGGTTGATCATTCCGGCGTGGCAGTACCGGCAGCCCCGCGTGCAGCCCCGCTGTATCTCGACCGAGAGCCGATCGTGCACGATTTCCGCCGAAGGCACGATGGGCCTGCGTGCGAGGTCATCGCCGCTCAGCCGGTAGGTGCGGGCCGTCGCGGCATTCGAGATGCCGTCGACATACACCCCCGCGATACCGGCGAGCGTTTCCCGGAGACGGCCACGCGGCGCACCTGAACCCTTGCATGTGCTGAGGGCGGCGACGGCCTCGGGCAGCGACTCCTCACCGTCACCGAGAAAGACGGCGTCGACGGCGGCCAAAAAGGGGAGCGGATTGGAACAGCAGGGACCGCCGGCCACGACCAGCGGATCATCCTCCCCCCGCCGCACCGACTCGAGCGGTATCCCGGCGCAATCGAGCACGGTGAGGAGGTTGGTATAGTTCAGCTCGTAGGTTAACGAGACACCGACGAGATCGAAGTCGCGTACCGGCGTACCCGTCTGGAGTGAGCGCAACGGTTCGGAGGAACCGCGCAGGAGACCTTCCATATCGGGCCAGGGAGTGCATGCGAATTCAACGCCGATCCCCCCGATACGGGCAAGGCGGTGGTAGAGGAATCGTATCCCCTGGTAGGACATGCCGATCTCGTACGCATCGGGAAATACGAGCAGGACATTGAAGGCATCCCGGCGAAAGCCCTGCGAGGAGAGGTTGTACTCCCGGTCGATGTACCGTGACGGCCGTTCAGCACACGGAAGTATATTTTTGTAAAACGTCTCGGCTCCCGTTTGACGCATCGTCTACCGTCAAACCTCCCCTCCCACCGTGATGGCCGGTATGCGCACCGTGGGCTGCGCGTCGGCAACCGGCACCAGCTGTCCGTCCTTACCGCACGTTCCTATGTCGAATCCCAGATCATTCCCTACCATGTCTATCTCCCCCAGGATCTTGGGGCCGTTGCCGATGAGCGTCGCTCCGCGCACCGGTTCGGTGATCTTTCCGCCTTGGATGCGGTACGCCTCGTTGACCTTGAACACGAAATCGCCCGTCGATGTGTCGACCTGCCCGCCTCCCATGCGCGCGACGTACAAACCCTCCTTGACACCGGCGACGATCTCGGTGGGATCGTGTTCGCCGGGGGCGATAAAGGTGTTGCTCATGCGTACGATCGGCCTGAACCGGTACGACTGCCGCCGCCCGTTCCCCGTGGAATCGAGACGGAGCTTCGCCGCCGCCAGCCGGTCGAGAAGCCAGCCGCGCAGGACACCGTTCTCCACCGTGATGGTCCGCTGGGCTTCGATTCCCTCATCGTCGAAGATATACGAGCCGCGCTTTCCGTCGAGCGTGGCGTCGTCGATCACCGTCACGAGCGGTGAGGCGATCATCTCGCCGACCCTGCCGCTGTAGATCGAGAGACCCTTCTCGGCGGCATCCCCTTCGAGCCCGTGCCCGATCGCCTCGTGCGTCATCGTTCCACCGGCCTGGCTTCCCAGCACGACCGTCATCGTACCGGCCGGCGCCCGCCTCGCCCGCAGCACCGTGATCGCGCTCGCACCGGTTTCCGCGGCGAGCCGCTCGTGGTCCACGTCGCGGATGAATTCGAATCCCTTCCTCCCGCCGACGGCGCGGTAGGCAGTCTGAAGATCCCCACCCTCGCGCGCGATCGCTCGAACCGTGAAGAGAACCTGCCGGCGCTCATCCTCGACGGCGTCTCCCTCGCTGTTGAATATCCAGATGCGCTTCAGGGAATCGCCGTAGTTGACCTGTACCTGCGAAATCTCATCCCCCGCTCCACGCGCCGCCCGGTCGGCCTCGAGCACCAGCGCCGCTTTGGCATCGATCGAAACGGTATCGGCGGGTTCCGCGATTCCACCGGTCGTTCCCCTCCGCGCTTCGCCGAGCGTGACCGTCCCACCGCCCCCGGCCCGGAGCTCGGCCGTGACCTCGCGCCCCAGTCGGAAAAGCTCATCCCTGTTCATGATATTCGAATAGCCGTAGGCGGTGCTGAATCCCGTCATGACCCGGAGCCCGAATCCGCTGTCGCACCCGCTCGAGATCCGTTCGACCCTGCGGTCCTCACAGGAAATCTCGTGAATGATACTCCGCTCGAAGTAGAATTCCGCGAACTCCGCTCCCCGGGAGACGACGTACTCGATTGCGCTCTGGATATCCCGACGGTCGGGCATCATGAGAAGGTACTACTCCCCCCTGACCTCTTCCCCCGCGCAGCAGCCGCGATTCATTCCCCGTGCATCCTTGCCGCGGAAACCGGGATCCCCGATCGGATATGAACCGTCAAAGCATGCGACGCAGAAGTTCTCCGGATCATCGACACACGAGAGCAGTCCTTCGAGCGAGAGATACCGGAGGCTTTCGACACCGAGGTAATCACGGATCTCCTCCACCGTATGGTTCGAGGCGATCAGCTCGTCCCGTGTCGGTGTATCGATCCCGTAGTAACACGAATGGGTGATGGGGGGAGAACCGATGCGCAGGTGAATCTGTGCGGCGCCCGCCTGCCGTAATATCGAAACGAGCTTTTTCACCGTGGACCCACGGACGATCGAATCATCCACCACGACGACCCGGCGGCCGCACAGAACGCCCCGCACCGGATTGAACTTGATCCGTACATCCCAGTCCCGCGTGCTCTGGCGCGGCTGGATGAATGTCCTTCCCACGTAGTGATTGCGGATGAGGCCGAACTCGAACGGAAGCTTGGACTGCTCGGCGTATCCGAGGGCGATCGTGTTGCTCGAATCGGGCACCGATATGACGATGTCCGCCTCGACGTGCGACTCCGCGGCGAGCCGCCGGCCGAGCTGCCGCCTGACCTTGTCGACGTTCTCCCCGAACACCTTGCTGTCTGGACGGGAAAAATAGATGAATTCGAATATGCATTTGGAGAGGGTTCCGGCCCGTTTCGCAAAGCGGGTGGTGGCAAGACCCTCATCGCCGGCGATACACATCTCTCCCGGCTCGACCTCCCTGACGTAGCGGCCACCGATAATGTCGAAGGCACAGCTCTCCGAGGCGAAGACGTGCGCATTCCCGAGCATGCCGATACAGAGCGGCCTGAAGCCGCGCGGATCGCGCGCGGCGATGATTTTCCGGCCGGCAAGAAATGTCAGCGAATACGCGCCTGATACCTGCACGAGCGCGTCGGTGATCATATCCTCGAGCCTCCCCCTGCGGCTGCGGGCGATCAGGTGCAGGATCACCTCGCTGTCCATCGTGCTGCGGAAGATCGAGCCTTCATTCTCCATTCGCCGCCTGAGCTCGAGTGCGTTGACGAGATTCCCGTTGTGGGCGATGGCTATCTTGCCGATCTTGCAGTTGACGAGAAACGGCTGCGCGTTCACCAATTCCGAGAATCCCGTCGTCGAATACCGGTTGTGCCCGATGGCGAGATACCCTTTGAGTGATGATATGATCTCGTCATTGTAAACCTTGGAAACGAGTCCCATTCCCCTGTGCTCGAAGACACGGTCCCCATCGGACGCGATGATGCCGGTGCTCTCCTGTCCGCGGTGCTGGAGGGCGTAGAGACCGAGATACGTGATCTGGGCGGCGTTCCCGGTTCCATGGATACCGAATACGGCGCATTCCTCGCGGATGCTCTTCGCTCCGATCATGTCACCGTCACTCGCCTTCATCACAACCGCTCTCCTTTCGGGCCGGTACCGCACGGGCGTCGGCCGACCTCACGGCACCGTTCTCGAAGCCGCGCCGCCGGAGCGTTCACACGCCCCGGCCCCCACGTATCATCTCCCCGGCAAGCGGCACCACAGAGACGAGTTCGAGCCTCTGGTAGTGCGGATTGAGGAGCAATCCCTCCCGGCGGGATCGGGTGACGGCGATGCGCCCGGCCGTTTTCAATGCTTCCCCCCGGCTCCCCGCGGAGACGATGATCCGCCACATTTCACCGGCCTTCATTCCCGACACGCCGACACCGGCCGCTCGCCCGTTCAGGCGGTCCGCGAATCCCGCTTCCCGCTCGCCGTTTCGCTCGCGTACCAGGCAATCGAGTGCGTACAGATCGTCCGGCCGCACACCGGCCGTATCGGTGCGGAGCGCATAATCGTGCTCGAGCTCGAGATCACCCCTGCACGCGGCCGGCGATGGTTGCCCGGGCATTTCGACCGCGGTGGACGCCGCATCACCATCACCCAGTGGAACACCGCGCCCCGCGGTGTTCTCCAAAATCATGAGCCGGTACCGGTGCTTGTTCTGATTGGTGAATGCGCTGTCCATACGAACCGCGCGATCGATTTCATCCATGATCGATCCGCCGTTCCCCTCGGCCGTGAAACCCCAGTAGGAATAACGAAGCAACCCGTGGACACGACCGGAGAAGTCGAGCTTCTCGGTCAATGTCAGCCAGGCGGTCTGCGCCACGAGATCGACGACCTTGAGCCGTACCCAGAGCTCCATCCAGACGCTCACGGGGCGTCCTCCTCTCCCCGGACGGCACCGGCATCGGCACCCGCTCCGGTACGGTCCATCATGCCGCCCCCGCCGATGAGGGACGAGAAGATCCGCCGCCCGGGCCCCTCCTTCTCGAGCCCGGCCGCATCTCCCGCGGCGCGCGATCTTTCCTTTCCCCACGGTCCGGGAAGATCCTCCGGCACCTGCCTGAGCCACGTCGCACGCTCGGGATGCGGCATCATCGCCAACACATTTCCTTCCGGATTGCACACGCCGGCCATATTCTCCATCGATCCATTGGGATTGACCGGGAACGCCGGATCGATCTCACCCGTGGCGGTGCAGTAACGAAGCACGATTTGGTCGTTCCGCTTCATCTCGCCGAGCACTCCGGCGTCCTCGGTGACGAACCTGCCCTCGGCATGCGCGATCGGGACCGGGACGATCCCCCCTTCATCGATCGAGCCGGTCCAGATGCAGCTGCTTTTTTCGCGTCTGAGGAATACCCAGTTGCAATAGTATCCCTCGCGGTCCGCCATGCGGTTGGGGGCCAGCGCAAAATCGACGCGCTCCCAGTGCAGGCCGGGGATGAATCCCGACTCGACGAGTACCTGAGCGCCGTTGCATATGCCGAGGAGCGGCCGCCCCGCGCGGGCGAGGTCGCCGAGCGTGTCCATGATCCGGTCCTTCGCCGCCACGACCCCCGCCCTGATCCGATCCTGGTAGGAAAACCCCCCCGGCAGGATCACGGCGATCGCCTCATCGAGCAGGGCGGGATCTTCGTTCCACCGGAACAGCTCGGCCGCCAGCCCGGCCGATCGGACGGCGAGGGCCGTCTCATCCTCGCAGTTCACGCCGGGGAACTGGATAATCGCGACCGTTCCCTTGAAGGAATTCGTCACTCGTGCTCCTTTCGGCCTTCAATGCCACGCGGTGGTACCGCGCGCCGGAGAACCGCTCCGCCATCATTCATTCGCCGCGTGCTCCTTTCTCTCGACTCCGAATATGGCGCGGCATCCCGCCGCGTACGCCGCGTAAAGCTCATCGATATCCCACACGGCACGCCTTGTGCCGCCGTCAAGCACTTCGAGCCGGCGCCGCGGAGCGAGTGAACCGAGCCTGAAGAGTGGAACCCGGTTGCGCGTGCAGAGGGCGAGCGCCTTGCTCTCCATTCCCGCGGGAAGCTCGACGATGAATCCGCCCGTCTCGGAGAAGAGGAGCACGTGCGGCGGGAGCTCGAGTTTCTCGAACTCGGCGAGATCGATCGTGAGCCCGAGATCGCCGGCGTCCCGCGCACCGAGCGCCATCTCGGCCAGAGCGGTGATGAGCCCCCCCTGTCCTATATCGTGGCACGCCTTGATCCAGCCGAGGCGGTGCATCTCGATGACCGCCGCGATCTGTCGCCGCTCGCGGATGAAATCGGCGGTGGGCACATTCGCACCGAGCGCATTGTACACGACGCGGTAATACTCGCTGCCGCCGAGCTCATCGAGCGGTTGCCCGAGAAGAAAAATCTCGTCGCCCTCCTGCTTGAACCGCAGCGATCTGCACCGCGAGTAATCCTCGACGACGCCCACGCATGCAATGATCGGTGAAGGCGGTATCGCGCGCCCGCTCTCACCCTGGTTGTAGAAGCTGACGTTCCCCGAGACGACGGGAAGCGGATGCCCCTCGTGGGCGAGGTGTCCGATACCGCGGCAGGCGTCACCGACCCCCCGCACTCCCTCGGCGAATTCCCAGAAGACCTCCGCGATCTCGGGATTCCCGTAGTTGAGGCAATCGGTGATCGTGGCCGGAACGCCCCCCACGGCGGCGACATTCCGCGCCGCCTCGCACACGGCGAGTGCTCCGCCCTGGTACGGATCGAGGCGCCCGTACCGTGGATTGCCGTCCACGGTAAAGGCGAGTCCCACCGTGCTGCCCGGCAGCGGCGCGATGACCCCCGCATCGGCCTCGCCGGGCCGCAGCACGGCCCGTCCCTGCACCTCGCTGTCGTAGCGGCGGAAAACATGATTCTTCGATGCGATATTGGGAGAGGAGAGAACGCTGATGACATCATCGCGGAGCGAACGGGCGGTATCGAGGGCGGGCTCCTCGAATCGGATGCGGCGCGGCTTCTTCGCCCGGTCATACTTGATACCGGTGGTGATGACATCGACGGGCGCCTCGCAGACGAGATCGCCGCCGCTGCGAATGCGGTACTGGCGCTCCACCGTTACCTCGCCGATCACCACCGCACCGGCCCCATGGTAGAGATGGGGCAGCTCGAAATCCTCGTTGTAGATACGGAGTACGTCATCGACGATGCCGGCGGGAACGGCGAGACAGTACCGCTCCTGCGTCTCGGAGCACGACACAACGGCGGGTGGATACGAGCCGACGGCGAGATTGACCTTATCGAGATCGATCGTGACGCCGAAACCGCCGGCATCGGCCATCTCGGACGTCACGCAGGCGATCCCCCCCGCGCCGAGATCCTTGAACCCGATCGTGACGTTCTTCCGCCCGGCAAGTTCCAACACCTTCCGGTTCGCCACCGTGAGAACCCGCTTGAGGAACGGATCGGGAACCTGAACGGCACCCCTGTTGGCCTCCTCCACCGCCGCGAGATCCTCGGAGGCGAACGCGGCCCCGCCGAAGCCGGAGTCATCGGTCGGTTTACCGACGAGTATCATGCGGTAGGGAATCTCCCGCGCCGCTTCGGGGACGCGGCTCCGAAGAATACGCGACTCCCTGACAAGCCCGACGGCGACGACATTGACCAGGCAGTTCTCGTCGTACCCCTCGTCGAAGACGATGTCTCCGCCGAGGTTCGGCACGCCGAGCGCATTACCGTACTGGGCGATCCCCTCGACGACCCCCCGCGCGATCGCGACGGATTGGTAGCCGTTTGCTCCGCCGGGATCGCCGAACCGCAGCGGATCGAGGACTCCGACGACCTCGGCCCCCATGCAGTAGACATCGCGAACGATGCCCCCGATTCCCGTGGCGGCCCCCTCGACGGGAAGCACCTGCGAGGGATGGTTGTGGCTCTCGTGGGCGATCACGAGGCAGTGCCAGTCGCCGTCCTCCGCCTCGGCGAACCGTACGATCCCCGCGTCCTCGCCCGGCCCCAGGACAACATTGGGGGCATCGGTGGGAAGGAGTTCCTTGAGGATGGCACGGCTGCTCTTGTAACTACAGTGCTCGCTCCACATCGTGTTGAATATGGTGATCTCCACGATCGTGGGATCGCGCTCGAGGAGTTTCACGACGCGGCGCGCCTCCGCCACGGTCAGGTTGAGGCCGTGGGATGCGAGGAGCTTTGTAACCTCATCATCGTATCTTCCGTCGATCGCCAGGGTTCCCTTGAGCACCCGTACATCCTTTCTGCACATCACCGTTTTTTCGGCGGCCGCCCCCGCCGGGACAGCACCCTGCCGAATATGAAATCGACCTTTCGCAGATGACTATCGAGATCGAACACCTCTTCGAGCTCCTCCTCCGAGCAGACCTTCGCGATCCGCCGGTCGGCGGCGAGGAGTTTCTCGAAGCTCGTGTCCGAACCCATGCTCTTCATCGCGGCCCGCTGGACCGACTCGTACGCGGCCTCCCGCGAGAGCCCCTTCCGGACGAGGAGCAGGAGCACGTGCTGGGAGAAGAGGAGCTGGCCCGTCGCCATGAGATTCCGCATCATCGCTTTTTTGTCCACACGGAGATGCGCCATCACCCAGGTGAACTTTTCGAGCATATAGACAAGGAGCATCGTCGAGTCGGGTATGATGATGCGTTCGACGGATGAATGGCTGATGTCGCGCTCGTGCCACAGGGGAACGTTTTCCATCGCGGCGGTGGCGTTCGACCTGAGGATCCTCGCCATTCCGCTGATACGCTCGCAGAGGATTGGATTGCGCTTGTGCGGCATCGCGCTCGATCCCTTCTGCCCCCGCGTGAACGGCTCCTCCGCTTCACCGATGTCGGTGCGCTGGAGCGACCGAATCTCGGTCGCCATCTTTTCCAGCGAGGAACCGACGAGTGCGATCGCCGTGAGGAACGCGGCGTGCCGGTCGCGCTGGATGATCTGCGTCGTGACGGGCGCCGCCTTGATGCCGAGTCGCTGCATGACGTACCGCTCGACCCGGTGGTCGATATGGGTCATCGTGCCGACCGCTCCGGTCACCTTCCCGACAGCGACATCCTCGGCCGCCCGCTCGAGCCGGGATACGTGACGGTCGATCTCGGCATACCAGACGAGCAGCTTCAGGCCGAACGTGATCGGCTCGGCATGGATGCCGTGCGTCCTCCCGACCATCGGGGTCAAACGGTACTGGAGGGCCTTCCGCTTCAGGACGGTCCTGAGCTTCCTCAGCTTGCGGAGAATGATCACGCCGGCGTCGCGCATCTGGCAGGCGAGTGCCGTATCGAGCAGATCGGAGCTCGTCATCCCGAGGTGCAGGTACCGCCCCGAGGGGCCGATCCGGTTCGACATGTCGGTCAAAAACGCAATGACATCGTGACGCGTCGTTCGCTCTATCTTCTGAATGCTCGCAATCGAATACCCGGCACGCGATCGTATCTCACGGGCATCCTTCTTCGGAATCAATCCGTACCGCGCCATCCCCTCACAGTAGAGAACCTCGATCTCACGCCAGAGATCGTACCGGTACCCGTCCGACCAGATGCGCGCGATCTCGGGTAATGCGTAACGCTCGATCAATGGTGACCTCCTTGACATCCGTGCGGGAACGGGGAACAACCCGCGCGCGAGACGGTGATCTTCGTACGCCGCTCCCCCCGCATGCCACGGCGCGTGTCACGCACGTTCGATCCGCTCGGCAAGCTGGAGCTCCATCTCGAGGGTTTTATCCCCCCGCAGGACGACGATCCGAATCGTTTCCCCGACCCGTTTGCCGAATATCAGCCGGTTCGCCTGATTGAGACTCAGGATCCGAACGTCATTCACTTTGACGATGACGTCCCCCACCTCCAGGCCGGCCTGCGCTGCCGGGCTCTCACGCTCGACCCGCTGGACATACAACCCCTGGTTGAACGTGACGTTCATCCTGGCGGCGAGTTCCTCGCTCAGCTCCGCGACGACGAGCCCGGTCCAGACATCCCGCATGCGCCCGAAGCGCATGATCTCCTCGACCACCACCCGGGCGGTGTTGCTCGGAATCGCAAATCCCATCCCCAGGCTGTTCTGGCTGGCCGTCGAAAAGATGAAGGTATTGACGCCGACGACCTCTCCGCGACTCGAGACGAGCGGTCCGCCGCTGTTCCCGGGATTGATCGCCGCATCGGTCTGGATCATGTTCTTGAATATCGCCCGCGTCTCGTCATCCGGTTTGATATCGCGGTGGAGCGCGCTGATCACCCCCGCCGTCACCGTGGGCTGTGTATCGTTGAAGAGCGTCGGAAAGGGACTGCCGATAGCGATCACGGTCTGGCCGATGTAAAGATTGTCGGAATTTCCGAGGGCGGCATACGGAAAATCGCTCCCCTCGATCTTCAGGAGGGCGAGATCGTACTCGGGTGATGCACCGACCAGTGCCGCCGCCACCTCGGTGCTGTCGGTCATCGTGACATAGATCTCCTCCGCGTCACTGATGACATGCTCGTTGGTCAGGATGTACCCGTTCGGATTGATGATCAAACCCGACCCGAGGATCGGATACTTCTTGCTGTACCGCGCCGGCATGCGCCCGGAATACTGCAGAAACCACTCGATGGTGCTTCGCGGCTGGGCGTAGACGATCTCGGTCCTGTAGGCGGTGACCGAAACGACGGCCGGTGTCACGACCTGCATCGCGGCGGCGACGGGACTCCCCTCTATGAGGCTGTTCGCCAGGCTCGAATCGACGCTCGAGAGGGGGATGAGCGGTTCCCGCTCCGCCGTCCGCTTCAACAAAACGATCGATACGACGAAGAGCGCAATCGAGAGACCGAACAGCGTCCCGAGGATGTAGGGAAATATTCGGGCAAATTTCGATTCAAACGGCCTCATTGCATCTCACCTCGAGCCCCACCGTCGGCGGTCATTACTTGTCGACCTTTTTCCAATCGGCGAGGAATTTTTCGATGCCGACATCGGTCAGCGGGTGCTTGATCAGCAGCTCGATAACCTTGAACGGTATCGTGCACACATGGGCCCCCATCAATGCGGCCTCGTAGACGTGTTGGGCGTGCCTGATGCTCGAAACGATGATCTGAGTCTCAAAGCAGTAGTTGTTGTAGATCGTGATGATCTCCCGCACCAGCTCCATCCCGGGATTGCCGACATCGTCGATGCGGCCGACGAAGGGGCTCACGTACGTGGCCCCCGCCTTCGCGGCGAGAAGCGCCTGGTTCGCCGAGAAGTTGAGGGTTGCGTTGGTCTGAATCCCCTCTCTCTTGAACATGCCGAGCGCCTTGATCCCTTCACGGATGCACGGCACCTTGATGATGATGTTATCGGCGATTGTGCAGAGTTCCTTGCCTTCCTTGACCATTCCCTCGGCGTCGAGGGCGACCACTTCGGCGCTTACGGGGCCCGGCACGATATCACAGATCTTCTTGAGCGTGTCCCGGTAGGTGCCCTTTCCCGCCTCCCGTGAAAGCAGGGTCGGATTGGTTGTGACGCCGTCGAGTACACCGAGGGACGCAGCCTCTCGTATTTCGTCGACGTTTGCCGTGTCGATGAAGAACTTCATGTATCCTCCTCTGTTACTTACCCACGGAAGCCTCGAGCACGAAATGGGAAACCGTAGTATAAGATAATATCACACAGTACTCAATCGATTTCATAATTGTTATACACGGTACGGCGGCGCTGATTCCACCGCCGGGCCGGAC
>Ga0307378_10008181_pt1 | contig 13938 bp, 14 predicted proteins | sample UN1MG_FD_202238 | JGI IMG/M metagenome (GOLD analysis project Ga0307378, IMG submission 202238) | Soil microbial communities from Risofladan, Vaasa, Finland - UN-1 | ecosystem: Environmental > Terrestrial > Soil > Coastal area > Acid sulfate soil | place: Finland: Risofladan, Vaasa | collected... | reverse complement strand
AGATATTCAGGTCCCTTTTTTATAAGTTTTTCCCTGGGCCTTTCAAGTTCGGGCCAGTTTTTAATTGATGTCCTATACAATTTTTACCTGATGTCGATTATATAAAATTATTTTATATATTATCATATTTATGTATTTATGCAAATACTTTTATGTACATCTAATAACAACTTGAAGAAAATGAATCTAAAATAATAAAAATATTACATAGATACTAATTATGTGGATTTCTAGATTTAATAAAATTCCCGCTTGATTAGTCTGCCCGAAAATAGAATTAAATCCTTTAAAGTTTCCATAACTGGGTTATCTTAGCTGCTCTTACCAGCCACTTATTTTAAAAATTCCCTATTTTCCAATAACAGAAATGGAAAATTCAGGGCAAGTACTTGTTTTATAAATGTAACTATTAAAAACAAATTCTTCTTATGAACAAGATTATTTATGAAAGCTAAAAAAACTAGTTATTTAATACCTTTATTAATCTTAACAATAATTATAACTTTTTGTTCTTTCTCCTGCAGCTCACCAAGTCCAGGTGATCAAACGATAGAAGAACCAGCACAAAAAACCATTGAGGAGGGCCTTATTGAAGAGCCTAAAAAAGAAATTGAAGAAATAGTTTTAGAAGAATCCCCGAAAGAAGAAAAAGATTTATCAAAATCTACATTTAGGATAAAAGTATGAAGTACTTGGTAATATAAATTCTATAAAACTTACGCAACTTTAGAAAGCATAGCTGGAACTTTAATAAATAATAAAAAAATAAGACCCCATAAAAATTTTAATGAGGTCTTACTTTAAACTTAATTTGAAACTTCGGTAGATACTATCACATAAAATATTTATTTTTTAGCTTAAGCAGTTCTTTTTTTATCTACAATACCTAAAATAACAATTGCAAGACCGAGTACTAACACTATTATTGCAAACAAGAGTGCTGGTATATTTATAGCCGGAATTAAGGCAAGAATACCCAGTATAGCCAGTATTATTCCAATGATGATGGATATGATTTTAATCATTTCACCCCCCCCCTTTTTTTTAAAAATTTAATAAAACATTTTATACAATCTTAATGTATGTATTTATAAAAGTCAATAACTAAAATAAAAAATCTTATAACTCATTAAAGTTTTTTATTATTTTCTAAATAGAAATATTTTTATTGAGACATTTAAATAGCCATGAAAATGCAAATATTACTGTAATTTCATTGTTATAGGTATAATTAATCAGGTGAAATAAATTTAAAGATAAGGGAAAGATTATTTACCCGTTATTCAGCTTTAAAGATTCCTTAGAGGCAAGGATCAATCTTATACTTTTTTTGGATAGTTCAACCCAATCTTCATTTTCAGGATTGAGTAAACCCTGCATCAGCAAACCTATGGCTAACGAGAAGAGAACTTTAGCTGCATCATCCGGGTTAACTTTTTTAATGGAACCTTCCCTGATGCCTTTCTTAATTGTAACTGTAAAAAAAGTTAAAAAATCATTATATGATTTTAATACAATTTTATTTAACTCGGGATCACTGATACTCTTAATATATAATTCTAAAAAAATTGGCAGCTGTTTATCCACCTCTTCAAAAACTGGCTTAAATTTCCCAGGGATACTTAAAAGTAATTCCAATGTATTCTTTGGCTTGAGTTCATTTAAGTCCAGTTGGCTGGCTACCCTTTTCATCCATAAATCCAACATTTCTAAAAAAAGTTCCTGTTTGCTTGAAAAATGATGGTAGAAAGCACCTTTAGTTACACTGGCTTTTTTGCAGATTTCATCGACATCAGTTTTATCATATCCTTTTTCAGCAAGGCATATCGCGGCTGCTTTCAAGATGCTATCTTTGGTGGTTTTACTTCTAAGTGCTTGCTTCATTATTATTTTTTAAATATTTATGATAATTAAGGAACTGTTCTTGCAATATATTTTCTTAAATTATTAAATTTTGCTAAATTATTATCAACAATCCTTTTTACATCAACCTCTGAATCAGAAATGTAATAAACTGCCGGCCCACTTCCTGCAAGATGCAAAGGATTGATTTTCATTCTTTCAAAATATTTCTGCCACTCTTCAAATTCTCTAATTTTATTATTATACACAATTTCAAAGACATTAACCAAATAATCATTAATATTCATCCTTGGGCTGCTACCGGCTCTGTTATTATTATTATTATTACCCCAATCATCAATTTTCTCTAAAATAAACCGGGTAGAATCTCCATTAGAATAATGCGAAGGATTAATAAATGAATAAAGTTTCTCAGTCTTTTGTCTGATATTAAGAGGAATAAGAATTACTATTAACCATTTTGTAGGAAGCGCTTTTAATGGAATTACTATTTCTCCCTTCCCTTTTACAAAACAAGTCCCACCATAAATAAAATAAGAAACATCTGAACCAATTTTTGAGCCAATTTTAGATAATTCATCCCTGCTCAATCCAAGTTTCCATAATTTATTAAGCCCCCTAAGTGTTGCCGCAGCATCACTGGAACCTCCTCCCAGACCTGCAGCCGAGGGAATATTTTTTCGTAGTTGAATTAAAGCGCCACTGCCATATCCTGTTTCCTCTTTTAATAAAGATGCAGCCCTGTATACTAAATTATTATTCAGATAATTATTGCCATCAAATTCAGAAAGATTATCATCTGAGGGCAAATTAAAATATTCAGGGATAACCTGTATCCAGTCATTTTCCCAGAACGTAAGTAAATCACATAAATCAATAGTTTGCATAATAGAATTTAACTCATGATAGCCATCAGTCCTTTTATTAATTATCTCTAAAGTTAAATTTATTTTTGCCGGGGCAATTTCACATATCATTTTTTTAATATTGTCTCCTTAAAAAAATATTAATCTTTTTATTTAAAACTATTCACTTTGCAGCGCTTTTATAAATTTATAATTCTTCTTGCTTCCTTCTCATCAACTTCTGTGTCAACACAGCCGTCTTTTGTTAGAGGTATGGTAACTATCACCGGTATACCATTTTTACTCTCATTATCACCGTTTTCTTCTTCAATAATCTCTCTCACTGCACATACTCCCTCAGCAAGCTCTTTCATACATGCAATAGCAATTATTCCTTCAGGCTGGTTTTTCTTTACAAATTTAATTGCCATAGAGCCGCCGGGAGCAATGCAAATACCTTTGTAATTTAATTCTTCTGCCAGTTTCCTTAATCTTCCCAGAACACACTTAATTTTGCAGTCATCTCTGCATAAAAGACCTTCTTTACTCATTTTTGCAGAGCAGTCTTTACTGGGCCTTAAACAATGAGATAGAAGTAGTATCCTTTTCTGCGGACAAATACCAGACATTTTTTCTTCATCTTTTTCATTTTCTTTTATATCTTTTATTTCCATTCTTTATTTCCTTACTTTCATGAATTTTGCCAGAGCCATTAATGGAAAATAATCTTTATACAGTTCATATTTAAGATAAAATGCTCCCGGAAATCCTCCCCCTGTAAAATATTTCTCATTCCAGCTGCCGTTATCCTGCTGGCTGCTGATTAGATACTTTATTCCCTTTACTACTTGTTCTGAAATTCCTTCTCCGGAAAGCAGACCAAGTAGCGCCCAGGCAGTTTGGGAAGCCGTGCTATCGCCTAACCCGGAGTATTTATCAGTCTCGTAAGACCTGCAGCTTTCACCCCAGCCTCCGTCTTTATTCTGGCAATCCTTCAGCCATTCTATTGCCTTCTCTGCAGGAGCGTAATATCCGTTATATTTATAACTGCTGCCATCTATAACTTCTAAAGCCTGAAGAACTTTACTTGTGCCATAAATAAAATTTGCTCCCCATCTTCCGTACCAGCTTCCGTCTTCTCTTTGTGTTTTTCTTAAATAGTTTAACGCCCGTAAGACGGCTTTATTATTGTTTTTATTCCTATTTTCATTATGAAAAAAGCCCTGTCTGCTCAAAACCGACAGCACGTGAGCAGTAATATCCGGGCTTCCAAAATCAAGAGGTGTAATAAAATCAGCAAAGGGGATATGTTTTAAAATCCTTTTATTGTTATTCCGGTCAAATGCTGCCCAGCTGCCGTCACTATTCTGCATATTCAGAACCCAATTTATTCCTTTTCTTATTGCTTCTTCTTTTTTTTGCTCGTTTGAAAATTCTACTAAACTCAGTGCCTGGCAGACTATGGATGTGTCATCTATATCCGGATAAAATTTATTTTCAAACTCAAATGACCAGCAGCCCGGTTTAGTCCCCGGGTTTTTTATTTTCCAGTCCCCGTAAGTATTTATCTGCCTTTCAAGCAGCCAGCCGGCTCCTTTTACCAGCTGTGGATGATTGCCGCCAATACCCGATTCCCTTAGAGCAACTAAAGCCCATGCAGTATCCCATACCGGAGAAGTTGCTGGCTGCAGCAGCATAGTCCTGGAGTCTTCTATTATAAAATCTTCTAGGCCCTTTATGCCTTTTTGCATTACCGGGTGAGTACTTTTATAGCCAAGATATTTTAAAGCTATAAGCGAAAACAGCCACGGTAGCATTATTCCTCCCCAGCTGCCGTCATCTTCCTGGTGCTCCAATATCCAATTTTCTACTTTTCTTATGGCTTTACTTCTACCCGGTTTTACTTTTTCAGGCATCCTGTCCCATAATTTAAAGACACCATTTAATAAAATAAATATATTTTTCAAACTATAAAAATCTTTTACCTTATCAGGTTCAGGATTATCGATTCTTTCAGGGTTTACATACAATTCAAATATGTTTTCTTCCTCTTTGATTCTAAAGACAGGCTTTAAGGTAATTATTATGCTAAATGCCATAATTGTAGCCCTGGCCCAGCTGGCAAAATCGTAAATGTTTATATAAAACCATCGGGGAAGAAATATAATTTCCGGAGGAATTTCCGGTATTCCTTTCCATGAGTACTGGCCAAACAGTGCCAGAATAATCCTGGTATAGGTGTTGTTATTCTCAATACCGCCATTTTCAAGGATAAACTTTCTTGCTTTTTCCATACGCCCTTCCTGTGGTGACAGGCCGCACATTTTAAGACAAAAATAAGTTTTTACAGTTACATCCAGGCTTCCCTTTCCTTTCCAGAATAAACTCCAGGACCCGTCACTGTTTTGATTATCCATAAAGTAATTTACAGCTTTTTTTTCTCTTTCCCTGTCACCAATTCCAATTATTCTTCCAAGTATAATAAAATCAGCTACTACACTTACATCAGCTTCCAATACTCCCATCCAGTAGCCATCAGCATGCTGTCTCGAAAGCAAATATTCCTGTGAAGAGCTGATACACTCTACTATTTTTTTTATATCAATTTTTAACATACCCATTTTCTCTGAACCACTTTATAGATTTTTTAAAAGCTATCTCCACAGAAGTTTGCGGAAGTCCTAATTCATAAATAGCTTTACTGCAGTCAAAATATCTGAATTTACGAGCAGTTTTTACTGCAGCTACAGGTATTGCCGGATGTTTCTTTAAAATTTTACCGGATATGAACTCATCTATGTAAGCAGCAGTCATTGCCAGCCATAGCGGTATCTGCACCTTTGGAGGATTCATTCCGGTAATACCGGCAATAATCTCCAGTATTTGCTTCAATGACAAATTTTTATTGCCCAGTAAGTATCTCTCGCCAATTTTTCCCTTCTCGAATGCCAGAAGATGTCCCAGGGCAACATCTTCAACATCTATTATATTAAGACCAGTATTAACATATGCAGGTATTTTCCCATTAAGAAAATCCAGCACTAGCTTACCTGTAGGAGTGGGTTTTATATCGCCGGAACCGATAGGGGTGGTGGGGTTTACAATAACTATAGGATAATTACGTTTACAAAACTCCAGTACTTCCATTTCAGCCAGTAATTTTGATCTTTTATAATCTCCTGCCAATTCATATAAATTACTCATTTCTCCTTCGCACCCAAGTTTACCATTACCTGAAATCTTAATTGTAGATTCACTGCTGGTATAAACTATTTTATAAACGCCTGCTTCGGCTGCCGCCTGAATAATATTTTTAGTACCCTCAACATTTGTTTCATAAAACTCCCCCGGATAAGGTGACCAGAAACTATAACTCGCAGCAACATGGAATAATCCCTTACAGCCTTTAATTGCTTTTTTAAGTGATTCTTTGTTTCTTAAATCCCCATAAAAAATCTCCAGCGGAAGACCCCTAATATTCAATTTATTGCTGCTTTCTCTTATAAGCGCATTCACCTCAAATCCGGCTTCAATTAATTTTTTTGCCACATTGCTACCAATAAATCCTGTTGCTCCGGTAACTAAAACTCTCATATTAACTTCTCCCGGTAATATTCCATCTGACTACTCTCAGTAAATCGGTTAAATTTATGCTTCCCAGTATTGAACTTGCTTCATATCCGCAATGCACCATGCAGTTTTTACATCTGGGATCTTTTCCCACCCCATAATTATCCCATCCAGTCCCTTCAAGCATTTCCTTATAACTTGTATAATGCTTATCTGTTATGAGATAACATGGACTTTTCCAGCCTTTTGGATTTACTGTGGGATTAGCCCAGGGCATACACTGCAGGTCCCGTCTTCCCATAAGGAATTCCCAATAAATTGGAGTATTGTATAATCTCGATCCATTTAAATTCTCATAAATCTTTTTAAACACTCCATTTATTTCTTTTCTACTTAAAAAACTATCCCTACTTAAGACCTCATAACTGAATGCCGGAGAAACCATAATCCCATCAGTTCTGATTTCTTTAAGCAGTCCAAATAAATTTGAAATTTCCTCAATATCTGTATTCTTATAAATTGTAGTATTGGTTCTGACCGCAAAATTCATCTTTTTTGCTTTTCTGATTCCCCTGATAGCTTTGCTAAAAACATTTTTTCTTCTCGTAATTGAATCATGAGTCTTTGACATGCCATCCAGATGAACTACGATACTTAATCTATGGTCAGGCTTTATTTCATCTAAAAAATCTTCAAGCAGAAGACCATTGGTACACAAATAAACAAAAAATTTTTCACCTATTAGATTTGATATTATTTTCTTTATCTCTGGATGCAGAAGAGGCTCTCCCCCGGTTATTGATACTATAGGAGCTCCCGCCTGTCTGGCTGCATCCATGCATTCTTCAACTGATAAAACCTTATTTAAAATATCCTTATATTCTTGAATCCTCCCGCATCCCAGGCATGAAAGATTGCACCTGAAAAGTGGCTCCATCATTAACACAAAAGGGAATTTTTCCTTTTTTCTCATTAAATTTAAAGTTATATACCTGGTTAATCGCCATGACAAATTAAAAGAATAAATCATTGCTTAAAGTTACCTCTTTTTAATAAATGAGTCTTTTTAAGTTCATCTACCCTCAAAGCTCCTATTCCAAACATAGCAATTCGAAGCCCCACTTCAATTTCTTTTATAAAATTAATACAGGACTGGGTAGATTCATTTATCTTTTCCAGCAAAGGCAAGGCAATTCCTACCAGATCCGCACCCAGAGCAATCGCCTTTGCCACATCAATACCACTTCTAATGCCCCCACTGGCAATTATAGGAATTTTTGGCTTAAGTTCTCTCACCATTTCTATGCTTTCCGAAGTCGGTATTCCCCAGCAATCAAAATCTTCAGCTACTTTCTTAAGCATTTTGTCTTGAGATCTGATTTTCTCTATTTCAATCCATGAAGTACCCCCGGCTCCGCCTATATCTATTCCGCTTACTCCAGCCTTAATCAACTTATGGGCAACAGTTTTTGAAATGCCAAAACCTACTTCTCTCACTATTACAGGACACCTAAGACTGCCACAAATATAATTAATCTTAGACAGCAGATTTTTAAAATTGTGATTTCCTTCATGTTGAAATGCTTCCTGAAGCGGATTTAAGTGAAGCATAAGTCCATCTGCTTTAATCATATTTATTGCAGCCTTACATTCTCTTATGCCGAATCCATAATTAAGCTGTACCGCTCCAATATTGGCAAATAATAAGATATCGGGTGCTATATCTCTGACCTCATAAGTACTGCCTGATTTCATTTGCTCAATGGCAATTCTCTGTGACCCCACTCCCATAGCTATGCCCACTACCTGAGCTACTTTTGCCAATTCCTTGTTAATCTTTTCACTTTTTTCAACCCCTCCTGTAAGTGGTGAAATCATTAAAGGAAGATTTAATTTTTTTCCAAATATAGAGATTGACAGGTCAATTTCATTTAAGTCAATCTCCGGAAGTGCCTGGTGAATAAAATAATATTTTTCAAATCCGGTACTGATTTTTTTAGCTTGAATATCGCAATTTAGGCTTATATCCAGATGCTGCTTCTTTCTTACACTATTAATACCGTCATCTATATTCTTTTCTTTAGTCTTATAAATCATATTAAAACCTTAAAAATCTCTTTTAATAAGGAAGCGGGAAATCTCTTTAAAATGGCTGACTTTATCAGAGAAAATTGGTAAATTTTTTATTTCCTTTAAAGCAAGCTGGTAGTATTCTATGGATTTTTCTTCACAGAATCTTTTCGAACCTATGTCATTCAGCAATGACAGAATATAACCTATATTTCTTTCAGATATTCTTTTTTTACTGTATATTTTTAGCAGTCTTTCTTTGATCTTTTTATTCGAAACCTGGAGGCAAAATACAATAGGTAAAGTTTTTTTCCTTTTTCTTATATCATTTCCCTGTGGTTTTCCTGTCTTTGTATTGTTTCCCCATATTCCCAGAATATCATCTCTTATTTGAAATGCTAATCCTAAATACCTTCCAAATTTCTCAAAAGGTTCCAGTTTACTTTTTTCAATATTCAGTACTGCACCTATTTTTAATGCCCCCTCAATTAATGCTGAAGTCTTTTTTTCAATCATTTCCAGATAATTTTCAATAGTTATATCCGACCGATTCTCAAAATTAATATCTAAAAACTGTCCTTCAATCATTTTCAGGCAACTGTTATTCAAAATCTCAAAAACTTCTACCTGTTTATCAGACGAAATATTATAATCTCCAAGCTTAGCTACAGATAAACTTGCCAGCACTTTTAAAGCCGAACCGGCATTTATGGCCTGGGGCTTTCCCCATATACTCCAGACGGTGGGGCGGTGCCTTCTCTGCTTATCATCATCCTGGATATCATCATGAACCAGGGAATAATTATGAATAAGCTCTATAGCAGCCGCCAGAGGGAGCGCCTTTCTGAAATCACCATCCAGGGATTCGCAGGCAAGAAGACATAAAGTTGCTCTTAGCTTTTTCCCACTATTATTACTTCTATTATCGCCATGGCTATTAATCCAGCCCAAGTGATATCGCATCATATCGTAAAGAAATAAATTTCTATTATCAAAAAGGGATTTAAGTTCCTCTTCAATGTATGGATAGTATCTATTAAATATTTCGGGTAACTTTACCAAAATGTCACCTATTTTAAATTACTAAATTATCCTGCAGCTTCCTAAGCCGTAAGATCATAGAATCTTCAACTAAATTTACATCGCTGCATTTTAGGATTTTACCTTTTTTTATATCACACTTAAGTGTACAACTCTCACTTAATCCTATCGGAAGAAGTCCTTCTTTTCTTGCAGTATCATACAATTCTATTAGTCCATATACTGTATATCCGCCTATTCCGTCCAAAACTTCTCCGCACTTTAGATCTCTTTTTGCTGCAGTTACAACCTCGGAAACTAATCCGTTTGATGGAATAATAGTGGGCTCCCCATAAAAATAAGCCTGTGCAATAGACATTGGCGCTTCTATACTGGTTAGATGATATGGCCGGTACAGTAAATAATTAGGACCATCTCCAAACAAAAGGTACTTCAACTCATCTCTTATTATTTGCTGATCAGATGTATAAATTAAAAATACTCCTGGAGCTACATCACCTATAGCAAAATCCACCACTCCTTTTTTATCCAGAATTCCTCCATCTTTTTTCAAACTAAAAATTTTTGTCAAATCGCATACGTTGACTTTCGGGCCGTGCATCCCTCTGCAGTCAGGTATCATTCCTGTGGCATTAGAAAAGCAGGCCATCTCCACCATAGATTTGGTGCCATCCACAAATGAAGTCATCATTCGGGGACTGGTGCCTTTGCTTTTAGAATACGCTTTTAATGTGGTGGGGTTAGCAGTCTTATCCAAAGGATTATTTTTCCCTTTTCCGGCTGCAATAACCTCCAGATTCAAAACAGATGCAAAATCATAAAGCTCCTTTAATGCAGCCGGTTCATCGCCGGCAGAAACAGTATATACCACACCGGCATTGTCTGCTGACTTCTTAAGCAGAGGGCCTATAGTAGTGTCTGCTTCTACATTTAAAGTAACAATATGTTTCCCATTATTTATAGAATTAAAGGCAATATAAGCTCCTGCTTCCGGGCTTCCGGTTATATCTACCACTACATCTATCTGGTCTATTTCAAACAATAAAGAAAGGTTATCAACAATAATGACTTTGCCTGATCTGGCTGCCTTTTCAAATTTCTTCTTAGCTTTACTATCAACGCTATCCTTTATACTTATGCTATCTATAGTCTTGTTTTTATCACTTATCTTATTATCAACTTCGACCAGTAAAATCTCTTCTTCTCTTATACCAAGGTTCTTTGCAATATTGGCTGCTCTATTTATATCTCTATTGGCAATTGCAATAACATCCATTCCCCTTAAGTTCCTGATTTGTGAAACCAGGCTGCTTCCCATTTGACCCAATCCCACAATGGCCACTTTAATGGATTTACCTTCTGAATCTAATTTTTGTAATTTGTCATACAGGCTAAACATCATTTCCCGCCGGTAGACTAATAGATTTAGTACTGAATACGTAAGCCAAAATTAATTTTATACATACTTTAAGTATATATAATTTTATATTTTATAAGTTTTCTTATACAATCTTAAAGTATATATTAATATTTTACAAGCACAAACTTTTTTTATATTAGGTATTTTATGCTAATTATCTTTGGTGCCTTAAAAATTGAAATAGCAGCCGTTCTTAACCTGATGAGTATCGATAACATCTCTAAAACTGATGGCATCACCATCTATAAAGGCGAAATTAATAATGAAGCCACACTGGCCATTACTACAGGAATGGGGAAAGCAAATGCTAAAAAAGCAGTGGAATTAATTATAGAGAAATACATTACCGGCAAAAAGTCTCCCGCAGATATCGAATCAGTAAATAAAACAGATATAAAATTTATAATTACCGGATTCTGTGGAGCAACTGATAAAAATCTTGATGTCGGTGATCTGGTAATTTACGAATCAATAAAAAATTTAGAAAGTACCAGCAGATTAGATTATGTTTGCAAAGATATTCTGAAATTAAAAAATGATAGGATTTTAAAATCCTGGAATAAATTTAAACTAACCAGGGTTTTATGTGGTACAGTACCTGAGGTTTTAATACTGCCTCTCACGAAGAAAAAAATTGGGAAACAATTTGGAGTTCAGGTTATTGATCTGGAAAGTTACTGGATAATTAAAAAAATCATTGAATGTAACCTACCCTTCTATTGTATAAAATCTGTTTCAGACACTATAGAAGATAAGCTGCCTGAATATTTTGGAATTTTTTCTAAAAATGAAATTCTCAGTAAACTTCTAAAGTCATTCTCTCTATCTATCATAGGGCCAAAAGAATTAAAAATGAATATAAAAACAATGAAAAATATTAAAAAAGCACAGAATAACCTCAAGCACGCACTGGAATCTTTAATTTCTCACTTAACCAATAAAGTCTAATTCTTGGAGATACAAGGAAAAAAAAAGAATTTCACCAGCTCAAATTGGAGATATTTTAGTTATGGAAAAGGATGATTGGTTAATTGGAAAAGTTTCCCTTGACTTCATTTCAGCCCCGCTCTGTTCCTAAATCATAGCATTAATCCAAGTCTCCAGTAGCGCCTTAACTCTGCAAATTTCAGTATATTCAAGCAGTCTCTCCAGATTGCGACTCTTACGTTTAAGATATTCAGATAGCCCTCCCTTGGCTATATCAAGCCTCAGCTTGTTGCGATACCTGAAACAGTCACATATAGTTTTTTCTGTGCAGTAGATACTAATCTTATGATCCCTAATCTTTATTTTATCAATGCCTGCTTCAAATTGTTTTGTAGAAAAATAGTAAAATTCAACAGGTGGATATTCAATTTTAGGCCGCCAGGACTTCCGGTGAATTGCCACATAGATGATCGAGGAGTTAAAAGTAGTCAGTTCATAGTAAGAAAGAGCTGAAAGCAGACAAATAACTCCTTCTGGAACAGCATAGGCAAGATCAATAAAACTCTGGTTAGAGATAATTGGTGTATCTGCCAGTCTATAAAGTCCATTTTTTACTTTGATGACTATTCCTTTATCCAAAATGTTTTTTATATCACGTGGATGGATACCTTCAGCCAGAATATCTTTAGACCTGGCGTAGCCATTATGCATCTTGAATATTTTGATAATCTTTTCATGTTTTTTACTTGACATATCTTCTTTAGATATTTTCATAGGCATATTATGATAAATGCCGAGGATTTTATCCGGTAGTTTTCAAAAAAATTCTGCACAAAATTTAAGAGACATCTTCCTTCAAATACATAATCACCAAAAAATTGGTATCTTACAATATCTATAAGAAGCGATAGACCGGTCTCCTTTTTCCCAAACTCACTAAAAAGGCCTAATAAAGTTACATTTTCATTTTTCTTTAAGGGATTTTTTTATTCTAACTTTATTTAAATCAGCTGCTTCTGCTTGAAGCTGAAATATCCGCCTTCTGCAACAATAATATGATCGAGGACGCTTATCCCCAGGATACTGCAGGATTTACATAACCTATCGGTTATCTCAATATCATCCGAAGAAGGCTTCGGATCACCGCTGGGATGGTTGTGTATAAATATTACCGAAGCCGCTGACTCTTTAATTACCGGCTTTATTACTTCCCTTGGATGCACTATTTAAGATGTTGAAATTCCCCTGCTTACAATTTCATAACTAATAATCTGGTTTTTAATGTTTAGGTGGATGCAGATAAATTTTTCTCGGTCGGAATTTCTTAACTCCTTTTCAACTATTTCGCATTGAGCCACTTCTTCAGAGCAACTATAAGAGATGTTTGAAACATAGATTTCTTTTACCATGCTAACCTGGATTTTAGGAATATAATTGCCTCGTGAATCCTCGTTAATACTGAACCCTAATTGCTGATAGCCTTTCATTTTCTTCTCCCTTCTTAAAAATAATATTTACCTTCCAACTGTAGCTCCAACGGAAGGTTCTGGCTGATGTCAAGGAGAAATTTTCGTTATTCCTGTCTGCAGGAATTAAGGATAAATAGCTAAAGCTATTTATTGTTTATTACAGAAAAATTGTACTTGACATCATTAAGCCAGGTTCTTCCGTATCTTTTCCCGGAAGGTAAATATGGCCACAAGGCAGTAGTGATTCTATAGTCTTATATATATTTCTCTTAAATTTAGCCTGTGTAGGCTGTCGGAAACTGGGCTTTTGGCTGCCCGGTTTTCAACAAATGCACAGGAGTACTGTAGTGGCTTTTTTAAAATGAGCCGTGTGCGAATTTAAAAAAGGGGGTTAGGGGCGTGGGGTTTGTCTTAAGGTGATGGGTGGGATTGTCTTTATATCCTGTTGCCTCATATAAAAATCTAAACGAAAGCTAATACGTTGCCTCATATAAAAATATATCTGAAACTAATACAGATTTATAAGAATATACAGTCAGTAAAATAGATATACTACCTGTAGATATGCTCGTAAGGATTTTCATCTACCATGCTATTCCTTTCCAAAGTCTTCTTTAAAGAATTTAATTTAATAAGTTTATCCTGAAGTTTTGTAATTTTTCTTTTAAGCTCAGCAGGATTTAGACTGTCGTATTGTTTTCTTAACCCTGCCTTTATTTTATCATCAATATAT
>Ga0307378_10008180_pt1 | contig 13938 bp, 14 predicted proteins | sample UN1MG_FD_202238 | JGI IMG/M metagenome (GOLD analysis project Ga0307378, IMG submission 202238) | Soil microbial communities from Risofladan, Vaasa, Finland - UN-1 | ecosystem: Environmental > Terrestrial > Soil > Coastal area > Acid sulfate soil | place: Finland: Risofladan, Vaasa | collected... | reverse complement strand
GTACGAGGAGCGGTTCGGACGGCACTCGTGCGTCGGCTGCGGGCGGTGCCGCCGCGTCTGCCCTGTCGGAATGGACATCGCCGAGCAGCTTCGCAAGATCGAGGAGCAAGCATGATGCCCGAACGAAGCAGCAGCGAAAACATCTACAAGCCGCACCTGATGAACGTGGCCGAAGCAATCGACGAGGCACCCGGCGTGCGCACGCTCCGCCTCGAGTTTCACGACGCCGCCAAACGCGATGCATTCGCATTTCGCTCCGGCCAATTCGCCATGTATTCCGCATTCGGCGCCGGCGAATGCCCGCTATGCATTGCGTCGCCGCCCACCCGCACCGATTCCATCGAGTGCACGTTCCGAATGGCGGGGCGCGTGACGCGCGAGCTGGCGGACGTCGAGCCTGGCGATACCATCGGTTTCCGCGGGCCATACGGCAACTGCTTCCCCACCGAGGAATGGGAGGGGCGCAACCTGGTATTCGTTGCCGGCGGAATCGGCCTGCCGCCGGTGCGATGCGTCATCTGCGAAGCGCTCGACCGCCGCGACCGCTACGGCGATATCACCATAGTCTACGGCGCCCGCACGATCGCCGATCTCGTTTACAAGCGCGAGCTGGACGAATGGCGCCGGCGGTCGGACGTGAGGCTGATCACCACCGTCGACCCCGGCGGCGAGACGCCCGGCTGGGATGGCGAGGTCGGATTCGTTCCGGCCGTGCTCGACAAGGCCGGGCCGTCCAGCGACAACGCCGTCGCCGTCGTCTGCGGTCCGCCGGTGATGATCAGGTTTGCCATCGAATCGCTGCGCCGCATCGGCTTCGGCCCGGACTGCATCTATACGACGCTGGAAAATCGGATGAAATGCGGCGTCGGCAAATGCGGCCGCTGCAACGTCGGCAGCCTGTACGTCTGCAAAGACGGCCCCGTGTTCACCGCGCAGCAGATCGCAAACTTGCCCGAATAGCATACCCGCCGTACATGACCTGACAGACACGCCAACGGCCGTCCCGGAATTCACCCGCAAAAAAATTATCTACCGGCTTCAGAATATTCATAGAATACACGTGCAGGGTTCGCAGTCGCGGTGCGCGTTCCGGCCGGGTGGCCGGGCGGCCGCGGGCGAACGCTGCGAGGAGGCTCACCGATGCCGGATTTCGCCAATCCGTTCAGCGGAAACATTCCCGACAGGAAGATGACTCACAGCGAGCTGCTGCGGGCAATCCGCCTCGACCTTGCGGCGGAGGAGGAAGCCAACAACATCTATCTCGCGCACGCCGACGCCACCGATAACGAGCTTGCGAAGGCCGTGCTGCGTGATGTAGCCGACGAAGAACGCGTTCACGCGGGCGAATTCCAGCAGCTTCTGAACATACTCGCCGAGGATGAGGAACGCCTGCTGAAAAAAGGTGCCGATGAAGTGAACGAGCTAGCCGGCAGCCTCACAGGCGGCAAGGCAGACGACAAGCAGCAGGAGAAGAAGCCTGAGTCTTCGGGCGGATCGCCGCCGACCGTCGGCAATATGAAACAATGACCGCATAAACGCGAATAAACCAAGGAGGGATGAGATGTCGGAGATATTCCTGCAGCGCGACGACGCTCCGTTCGGAAGCAGTGTGTGGGAGGCGATTGACGAGGCGGTGGTTGGAGCGGCGCGCTCGCAGTTGAGCGCGAGAAGAATACTCGAAATCGAGGGGCCTTACGGGCTGGGCCTGAAGGTTGTGCCCGAGTCAGATCTCGCAAGCAAACCGCAGTCGGGCGAGGGCGGCGTTGAGCTGCTTGCCAGTTGCGCCATCCCCGTTGCAGTGCTCCGCAAGACCTTCCAACTGCCGGCGCGCGACATTGCCGCCGCCGAGACCTCCGGCCTGCCGCTTCACACCATGCCCGCAGCCGAGGCAGCCGTAGCCGTTGCCCGGCAGGAGGACGCCCTCCTGTTTGCCGGAATGCCCAAGGCCGGAATCGAAGGCTTGCTCAGCGCGAAAGGCGCGCAGAACCTCAAGTTGTCGTCTTGGGATGAGGTCGGGTCAGCCGCAGACGACCTGATCAAGGCGATGTCGCTGCTGGACGGCGCAGGTTACCACGGGCCATACGCGCTCGCGTTGGAGCCGACGCTGTATAACCGGCTGTTCCGGCGGTATCCGCAAGGCAACCTGACCGAAATGGATCACATCCGCAGCTTCGTGGGCGATGGCGTGGTCAAGGCGCCGGGTATCGCAACGGGCGGAGTGCTGGTGGCCGCCGGCAGGCAATTTGCGTCGATAGTGCTGGGGCAGGATATCATGACCGGGTTCATCGGTCCGGAAGGCGGCAACTACGAATTCAGCATTTCCGAAAGCGTGGCCTTGCGCTTGCGCCGGCCCGATGCGGTATGCGTGCTGAAGGTGTGATCTTCAAACATCGGCGCGGCCTCGCGATCACATCCGCTCGGGGCACTTCATGCCCAGCAGGTCGAGGCCCTTGCGGATGACAGTGCGCAGCGACTGCACCAGCACCAGGCGTGCGTCGGTCAGGGCCGCGTCTTCGCCGATCACGCGATGCTTCTGATAGAAGGTGTTGAACGCGCTGCCGAGGTCCAGCAGGTAGGTCGCGATTATCGACGGCTCGTGCTGCTGTGCCGCCCGCTCGATCTGCTCGGGGAAATCGCCGAGCAGGCGCAGAAGCTGGTGCTCCTCGTCGCTTGTCAGCAGGCTGAAATTTGCGGCTTGCGGCAGCTCGCCATCGTGTTTGCGCAGGATGCCGCCGAGCCGCACGTAGCTGTATTGCAGGTATGGGCCGGTCTCGCCGTCGAAGTTCAGCGCTGTGTCCCAATCAAACACGACATCCTTGTTTCGCCGCTGCTTGATGTCGCCGAAAATGACCGCCCCGACACCGATCATCTCGGCGACCTCGTCCTTGTTGTCGAGCGTGGGGTTCTTTTCTTCGATGATCGACCGCGCAAGCTCGACCGCGCGATCCAGCACGTCCTCGAGAAATATCATCTTGCCGCGGCGGGTCGAGAAGGTGCCGCCCTTGAAGCTGAGCATGCCGAAATCGACGTGCCGGCAACGGCTCGCCCAGTCGTACCCCATCAGCTCGAGCACCTTGAACACCTGCCTGAAATGAAGCCGCTGCTGCGAACCGACCACGTAGATGAGCTGGTCGAAATCATACGTGGCGTGGCGATATTCCGCGGCCGCGATGTCGCGCGTGGCGTATAGCGTGGTGCCGTCTTTCTTCTGCAGCAGGCACGGCGGCATGTCCCACTGCTCGAGGTCCACCACCTGCGCTCCCTCGCTTTCAGCGGCCAGCCCGCTCTCCTTCAGCCGCTCCGTCACGCTTTGGGATTCCTTGATGAAGCTGCTCTCGCCCATATAGGAGTCGAACTCGACGGACAGCCGCGCATACACCCGCTGGAATTCTTTCAGGCTTTCCTCGCGGAATTTCCGCCACAACTGCATCGCTTCTTCGTTGCCCTCCTCGAGCTTCCTGAACCACGCTCGAGCTTCGTCGTCAAGCTCCTCGTTCTCCTCGGCTTCGCTGTGGAACTGCACGTACAGGTCCAGCAGCTCCTTGATCGTAATGTCGCCGCGCGACAGCTCGTTCTCCCGCCGCTTATAGCTGACCATCAGCTTGCCGAACTGCGTGCCCCAATCGCCGAGATAATTCAGCCCCACCACCCGATAGCCGAGCGCGCGGAAAATGCGCGACAGCGCGTTGCCGATCATGGTCGAGCGGATATGATGCACGCCAAGCGGCTTTGCGATGTTCGGCGAGGAATAATCGATCACCACGGTCTTGCCCTCGCCGGATACGCCCTCGCCGTAACGGTCGCCTTGTTCCGCCAAGGCGCCGAGCACCGTGGCGGCAAGCAATGCGCGGTCTACGAAAAAATTCAGATAGCCCTTGACCGCCTCGATTCGGGCGAATGGCGGCCCGGCGGCGACCCTGTCGGCAAGCTCTTGCGCGATCAGCGGCGGTGCCTTGCGGAGCGTTTTTGCCAGTTGGAAGCACGGCAGCGAATAGTCGCCCATCGAGCTGTCTGCGGGCGTCTGCAGCAGCGCCTCGATCTCCTGGGCGGGCAGATCGAGCATCGGCGTGAGCCGGCTGATGATTTCGTCAGTGAAAATCTTCATGCAGTAAGTTTGTCCGTTCCGACGCTCTCCAGCCGTTGTTTCACGGAGGCCAGCCACTCGGCGGCTTCGGCGCCGTTCACTATCCGGTGGTCGGCCGACAGCGTCATCGTCATCATCGGCCGGACGTGGATGCCGCCGTCGATCACCACGGCTTTCTCCTGAATCATTCCGATGCCCAGGATGGCCGCCTGGCCGGGATTGATGATCGCAACGAAGCTGTTGATCCCGTACATGCCGAGGTTCGAGATCGTGAGGCTGCCGCCCTCGTAGTCGTCGGGGCCGAGCTTCTTGCTGCGCGTGCGCTGGATAAGGTCCTGCGTATCGGCGGAAATCTGCAGATGATCTTTCGAGGCTGCATCGCGGACTATCGGCACCATCAGGCCATCCTCGATGGCGACCGCCAGGGCGATATCGACCTGTTCGAACACTTCAACGTGATCTTCAGCCCAGGCGGCGTTCATCCGCGGCACGTCGGAGTAGGCATCGGCGCAGGCTTTGATGATGATATCGTTGTACGCCACCTTCGAACCGTTCTCCGCGTTGATCTTCTTGCGGAACGCGATGGCGTTGGACATATCCACCTCGATCGTCAGGTAGAAGTGCGGCACTGTCGTCTTGCTGAGAGTCATGCGGTCGGCAACGATCCGCCGCATTGCGGTAAGCTCGACCCGCCCGGCCGCGACCGCCGGCCGCGCAGGCGCAGCGGCAGCCGCCTCGACGTCTTCCTTCATAATCTTGCCGCCGGAGCCGGTGCCTTCTATCGTGCGCAGGTCGACATTGCCCTGGAAGGCCAGCTCGCGAGCCGTTGGAGACACCTTCAGCCCCTCGATCTCGTCAACGTATTTCTGCACGTCGGCCTCAACAATCCGGCCTTCCGGGCCGGTGCCCTGCAACACCGCCACGGGCACCTTCTCGGCCTTGGCGAGCCGCTTCGCTCGAGGCGACGCCTTCACCTCCTCCGGCTTGACGGCAGGCTTCGGGGCGGGCCGGCGGGCGGCAGGCTTCTTCTCGGGCGCCGGCTTCCGGGGCGACGGTTTTTCCTCCGCCTTCGCTGCGGCGGGCTTCTCCGGTTCTTCCCCGGCGGCCGGTTTCGGCGGCGGGGGCGCGCCCTCAGGCACTTCCTCGCCCTCCTTGCCGACGTACGCAACAACGCTGTTCACCGGAACGGTCTCGCCTTCCGGCACAACGATCTTCAGCAGCGTTCCTTCAACAAACGCCTCGACCTCGAGCGTCGCCTTGTCGGTGGTGATCTCGAACAGCGGATCGCCCTTGGTCACCTTGTCGCCTTCTTTCTTCAGCCATGATTCGACGGTTCCTTCTTCCATCGTCTGGCCGAGTTTTGGCATCTGGACTTCGTTTACCATCATTACCTCGCAATGCGGTGGCTTATCGAGAAAATGTTATATTGCCTGATGTGCAGCGATCACGCTTCTCGCGGCCGTTCTTCACGCCGCCATCCGCTGCTCGTCTCCGTTTACTGCGGCTGCTGATTCAATCTGAAAGCCTCCGGCAGGCATTCCAGAATGTCGGTGGCTATCATCGAAACCTCCGTGTACTTGCGTGCCGCCAGGTCGCCGGCGGCTCCGTGGACCCACGTGCCCAGGATAGCGGCGTCGAACGGATCGAACCCCTGGCACAGCAGGCCGAGGATAACGCCCGTCAGCACGTCGCCCGCGCCGCCTGTCGCCATTCCGGGATTGCCCGTCTCGTTCGTGTAGATGCGGGCACCGTCGGTCACAACGGTTCGATGACCCTTCAGCACAACTGTCACGCCGTGCTTCCGGGCAAACTCGGCCGCCGTCGATTCGCGGCTGCGCTGCACCTCCTTCGTGGAAATGCCCGCCAGCCGGCCCATCTCCCCGGGGTGGGGCGTCAGGATCAGCGGGGCCTTCGCCTCGCGCAGAACCGACAGCCCGCCGCTGAGGATGTTCAGGCCATCAGCGTCTATCACCGCCGGAATATCAAGCTGCGGCAGCAGCTCCAGCACGAATCGTGCTGTCGATTCGTGCCGCCCGATGCCGGGGCCGAGTGCGGTTGCCGTGAATTCTGCAAGTTGGCCGGCAACCTCGCTCGCGGCTTCTGCCGCAAATGAACCCGCTTCCGTCTGTGCGAAGCCGCGCAGCGTGGGGCAGGTGGTTTTGACCGCCATGACCGGCAGAAGGCAATGCGGCATGCCCATGACTATCAGACCTGCGCCCGATCTGAGCGCCGCCTGTGCGCACATCGCCGCCGCGCCGGCCATGCCTGTCGAGCCGCCAAGCACCAGCCCGGTGCCGTATGTGCCCTTGTGCGAATCCGGCGCGCGGGCAGGCATCTGCGGTATGTGCGTTATTCGTTCCATCTGCCGGGGCCGCTCGTGCCTTCCACCGTAGCTTACGATCCTTCGCGATACGACTTGACCGCCGCCATCAACTCGCGGGCGTTGTTGGTGATCACGCCGAACTGGCCGGCCTTCATCGCCTTGCTGTCGACCAGTGCGCCGCCAACGGGCAGCACCTCGGCGCCCGCCGCCAGCCACGCGGCCACGGTCGTCACGTCCACCCCGCCCGTTGGCATTATCGGAACCTGCGGCAGCGGCGCCTTGATCGCCTTGAAAAACTTCGGCCCGAACATCGAGGCGGGGAACACTTTCACAATGTCCGCACCGGCCTTCCACGCAGCATAAATCTCCGTGGGCGTCATTGCGCCCGGCATAACGGGCACGTCCGCTTTGTTGCACGCGGCGATCACGTCGAACTCGGTGATCGGGCTGACCACAAACGTCGCGCCGGCATCGATGGCCGCGCCTGCGTTCGCGGTGCCCAGCACCGTGCCGGCACCCAGGACGATGTCGTCGCCGAAGCTGCTGCGCACGGCCTTGAGCGTCTTGATCGGCTCAGGCACGGTGAATGTGATTTCGATAATCCTGACGCCGCCGTCGATGCACGCCTGAACGGCCGCGAGGGCCTTGTCGGTATCGTCACTGCGAACAACCGCCGCAATAACGTGCTCCTTCAAGCGTGAAAGCGTTTCCGCGCGAGACATTGTTTTTCTCCAATCCAATCGGATTTTCTATTCGTTCTTATTTGATGACTGCGGCGGCCGGTTGATCAGCGCGGCGATGTAACCAGCCCCGAAGCCGTTATCGATATTGACAACCGACACACCCGCCGCGCAACTGTTGAGCATTGTCAGCAGGGGTGCCAGGCCGTTGAACGACGCTCCGTAGCCCACGCTGGTGGGAACGGCGACCACCGGACGGCTCGACAGCCCCCCCACCACGCTTGCCAGGGCGCCCTCCATGCCTGCAACCACGACAATCACATTAGCATCGAAAATTTCATCGCGTGAATGCAGCAGCCGGTGGATGCCCGCCACGCCCGCGTCGTAAATCGTCTTCACGCGATTACCCATCATCTCGGCGGTCACGCGCGCCTCCTCGGCGACCGGGATATCCGCCGTGCCCGCGCTCACCACCAGAATGTAACCCGGGTAGCGCGGCTTCGCTGGCTGGTTGAACATGATCGCACGTGCCGCTTCGTTGTAGCGGGCTTCCGGCCAATTGGCTGCAACGGTGGCATACAGATCCGCGTTCGCGCGCGTCGCAAGCACCGGCCCCCCGGATGCAGTCAGGTGCTCAAGGATCGTGATCACCTGCTCGGCCGTCTTGCCCTGGCAGAATACGACCTCCGGGAATCCGCACCGCAGCGCGCGGTGGTTGTCCAGCTTGGCGAAGCCGAGGTCCTCGAACGGCAGGTGCTTGAGGCGTTCGATGGCGTCGTCCACCGACACCTCCCCCGCCCGAACCTGGTTCAGCAGGTTGTGAAGATCAGCTTGGTGCATAAAATCAGGCCGATTGCGCGGATAGCAAGTCCACGCGGTCCTTTACCGAAAACATTCATAATAGACGAATCAGCGGCGAAAATCAAGCCTAAGATGGGCATCAAGCCACCGCGAGAATGTCGTGCGCGCGGGTTGAAACAGCCACGCTTCTCACTGTACGCGCCGGGGATGATGCGGTGCGTCAGACGCAGGGCATGACGTTGCCGCCGCAAACGGGAATGTAGGCGCCGGTGATGAACCCGGCGAGGTCCGACGCGAGAAATGCGACGGCATTGGCGATCTCCTGATCGGTCCCGCGGCGGCGAAGCGGCACGTCTTTCTCGTATTGAGGCTGGCGTTCGGTGCCTGTCTCCCTATAGCGGTCGCTGATGGTCCAGCCCGGGGCAACGGAGTTCACCGTGATCTGATGCTCGCCGATTTCGCGAGCCAGCACGAGCAAAACGCCGTCCATTCCCCGCTTGCCCGACACATACGCCGACTGCGTGGGCATGCACTGCATGATGCATTCGGTGCTGGTGGCGATAACGCGGCCCCGCCCTTTGCGGATCATCGCCGGCACGAATGCCTTGGCCATGTGCACGTTGTGCAGCACGCACGAACGGAACTGTTCTTCATAATGCGCCGGATCCTGTTCCAGCACCGTTGTCCATTTGTATTGGCTGACGGCGTTGTTGACGATGATATCCGGCTCGCCGAGTTTCCCGGCAATCGCATCGCGCATCGCGAGGACCGACTGCAGGTCCCCCACGTCGGCTTGCACAACCATGCCGCGCACGCCTATCGCCTCGACCTCGCCCAGCAGCTCGACAGCCTTGGCCTGGTTGCGGTTGTAATGAATGGCCACGTCGGCTCCGCAGTCGGCCAATGTGCGCACCATCGCACGGCCGAGCTGACCCGAGCCGCCGGTGACCACCGCGATCTTCTTCGTCAGATCGATCTTAAGCATTGTGCCTCCTTGCATTCGTTCGATGCGGTCAAGCTGGTTGTATCAGTTGCGTAATCCCGCGCGTGTGCAGATAATCGGAATCGCTCGCGCGGCTTTCAAGCACAACGGCCGGCCTTACGCCATCGTCGAGCAGGTCCATATATGGCTTGGCAAACTGCCAGCCGGGGGGCAGGTTCTCGGGGTTCGCGGCGAGCGCCGAGTCGGGCAGGACCAGTGCGGCGGGCCGTTGCACGGGCGCCGGCGGATGCGCGCGGAATTCATCTATCAGGCCCGCGATCCGCCGCCCGACGGGCTTGACGTTGTTATGCGTATCGAGCACACCCAAGCCATATTCCAGCGGGGCGAAATCCAGGTATCCCGGGCCGATGTCGTGCGAGCACCACCAGGTAAACCCCCACAGATTCGCGCACGTTGCGGCGTTGCGGATGGTTTGCTCGGCGAAATCCGGGATGATCTCGTCCGGCATCCATTCCGGCGTTGCGCCGAATTCCTGCACCCAGACGAGGCGGTCTTTGCTGTTGCTGTATGCCTTGGCCAGTTCGACGCAATATTCGGCCAAATGCGTGCAGCCGGTTCCGAGCGGCTCGTACAAGCTGGTTGCGCCTGTGAAGAAAATCCACGCGTGGACCGAGGTGGCGGCTCCGGTCGTGGCCAGGCATTCGCGCGAGAATCCGAAGGTCATGAACCATTGGCAGTGGTCGACGCCGCTGACGTGCATGCGCCCGGGCGCCAACTCCTCGCACAGTTCGAACATGCGGCGGTGCCATGCGTCGCCTTCTTCAAGCGTGATCCGATTGCCGCGGCCAATCAGCACGCCAAGCTCGTTGCCCAGGTCGAAGCCGAGAAACCGCGAATGGCCGGCGACACGCCCTGCGATGGCCCGAAACAGCCGCTCCTCGGCATCGATCATCGCGGGGTCGGTGAATATGTTGCGGTTCTCGCGCCACGCCGGGAAAAATGCGAAGCCGCTGAGCCAGCCGTCGAGCACGCACACGCAAACGTCCAGCCCTGCGCCATCGGCGAGGTCCATCAGCTCCGCCAGGCGGTCGAGCGCCTGGCTGCTGACGCATCCGGCGTTCGGGTGGAAGACCGGCCAGATGCAGTGGATGCGGACGTGGTCGAAGCCGAGCGCCGAGATGGCGTGGAGGTCGTCGGAAATGGAAGCCTTGTCCCAGTCGAGCCAGCTATACCACCAATTCTTCGATGGCACATAATTCAGCCCGAACCGCAGTTTGTCGTTCATTCAGAAATCCCTGCTTACGCGCCCGCGTCCATTGCGCGATGCCTGATAGGAAACAGGTGCGCGGCCGGTTTGCACCATGCAGCGCACCTGTCGGTTCTCGATCCGTCGGATCACTGAGCTTCAAGCGTTGAAATGGAATTCTGAAGCGCCTCGTTCGATGCGCGCAGAATACTGATGATGGCGCTGCGGATGCCCTCGAGCCGGCGCTTCTGCTCGTCGGTCAGGCTCTCGAGCTTCTGCAGATTCGATTGCATCGTCGTGAGCTTGTCCATTTTGCTCGACAGGCTGTCCATTTGCATTTGCATCGTCTGCATCTGCTCTTCGAGCTTGTTTACCCGGCCGGATCCGCAGCCGATCGTGCCCAAGGCCAGACCCGCCACAACGAGCCACTTGAACGAAACCATAGCTAACCTCCGTCTTTGCGTCTACCGCCGCCGCAACGGCGCAGCGGCACATGGAAAACCAGCGGGTATTTTAGCAGGTCGGCAGACACATGTCAAAACCAAACCGAGCCGTGTGCGTATGCCGTTGAACGGCGCGCCCGGAAAACTACTGTCCCGCCCGACCACGCCATCAAGCCATGCTGCATCAAACAGCCAATTGCAGTTCGTCAAGCAGCGCATCGATCTGCGCAACCTGCTCGTCGGCCAGCGACAGCTCCGCTGCTGCGGCGTTCTCCTTGACCTGCTGAGGATTTCTCGCCCCGACAAGCGCCGCTGTTACGCCCGGACGATGGATGGTCCAATTGATGACGAGCTGCGCGAGCGTGGCGTTGTGGGCTTCCGCGATCGGCCTGATGCGGTCGAGGAACTCGAGTATGCGGCGACGGTTCTCCGGCTTGTAGTATGGTGAGGAGTGCCGCAGATCGCTCGCGGGGAATGATCGATCCATCGTCACCCTGCCGCTGAGGATTCCATTCTGCAGCGGGCTGTACACGATCACGCCGATGTTGTTCTGTATGCAGAAGGGCAGCACGTCGTTCTCGATTTCGCGTTTCAGCATGCTGTAGGGCGGCTGATTGGACGCAATATGCACGACGCTGAGACATCGCTGCATCATTTCGGTATCGAAGTTGCTCACGCCCGCGGCACGGATTTTCCCCTGCTTCAGAAGCTCGTCCATAGCTTCCATCGTTTCCTCGTAAGGGGTGCTGAAATCGGGCCAGTGGCATTGATACACATCGATGTAATCGGTGCCTAGACGCCGCAGGCTGTCTTCCACTTCCTTCATGATGCTGTGCTTGCGGGCGTTGCGGTAGACCTTGGTCGGCGTGCCGTCGGGCAGTTTGGTTTCGAAGTAGTAGGTGCCTTCTTCGAGGTCCCAACGCAGGCAATATTTCGTCAGAAGCTGCACCTGGTCGCGGCGGCCCTCAATGGCCTTGCCGATGACCTCCTCGCTGTGGCCGAAGCCATACATCGGAGCGGTGTCGATGCTCGTCATCCCGATGTCGATGCTCTTGCGGATGGCGGCGATGGCTGCATCATCATCGGTGCCGCCCCACATCCAGCCGCCTATCGCCCACGTGCCCAGGATGATCTCCGAAACATGCACATCGCTTGTGCCGAGTTGACGGTATTCCATTTGCTTCCTTGACTCCTGTATTCGAGGCCTTTGCGGAGGGCTAATCGTGCATCTGCGCGAATGCCTCCACACCTTGCATTGCACCTGCCGGCGAGCTTGCGCCTATCACAAGCTGACGCGGCCGATCGTCGAACCGGTGGAACGTGTCGGGGAATTTGCTGCCGCGGCCGCGCGAGGCGAAAAACGGATGCGTGAGCATCAGCACCGCACGATCGCCGCCGGGAAATTCGCGGTTGATCGACACCGGCAGGCGCGGGTTGGCTTCCCTGCTCAACTGCCATCCGCCGGTGAAGTCGGCTATATTCGAGTTGCTGTAGTCGTTGCCGATGAAAACGTCTATCCTCGCAAGCGGCCGGGTGAACCGTGCGGATCGCATGCGGTAGTACGGATCGGGATTGTCAGTCTCATGCCGGATGCCGAGCGCCGAAATCCGCGAGCGGATGCCGCGGGCCGCCAGCACGTCGGCAAGTTTTTCTGCCGGCCGGCGGTATTCCACCGAACCGCAGGAAATCACGACCGTTTCGCCGCCCGCGGCGGCATCGGCAAGCCACTGCCGGAGGCCCGGGCGGCCGAGGCTGCTTACCGCCGGCGGCTGCCACGCTGCCGCCAACCGCCCCGCGCGCGATTCAAGCTCGGCGTCGGGAATGCCGCCGCGTTCTTCCTCGGCAAACAGGTCGACAACGGGGCGCGTCGAGACCGCGAAAACGCGTCCGAAATACGGCGGGATGATCGTTTCGAAGCTGACGCACCTGTCGACGTCGCGCATGTTGCCGCGCCGGTCGCGCGTGCTGAGGTCGCCTTTCACGAACGGCACGTAGCTGCGGTTGACGACGTCGTCTCGAGTTCGTGAACCTGGTAGCTGGCAAGGCAGAACAACAGCCGGACGTCTTCGATATCCTCGAGAATCTGAGCCGGCGGCTCGGGGACGACATCGGCATAGACGGCCGACGCAAGGGCCAGAACGAAAGCGGGAACTAGCACGTATTTCATCAGATTCTCCGCCCAATGCTGCGTCACCTGACCTCAACCATCAGCACCTCGTACGCCTGCATGCCGAGCGTGAAAGCACCTTCCTTCAGCAGCACATTCGCCCACGCGCTGCCCTTCAGGCCGATCCGCATGACTCTCGCAACGTCGGCCTGCCCAACGGTCACGGCCATCTGCTGAGAATCGTCGGTCTTGTTGATCAGGAAAACTATACGAGCCTCGCCAACCTGAATGGCCAGGGCATCAACGTCGGCGTGCGGCGGCACTTCAGCAGCCAGCACAGGCTTGCCGTCATACAGTGCCAGCAGCTTCAGCACGTTGCCGACATACTCTTTCGGGGCCTCGGCCCCCACCTTCAGCACCGCCTCGTCTACGCCCGCGAGCGCGAGACATTTCACCATCCTGGCGCACCACGCGGCGCCGAACAGCGCGTTGTTGCGCGGGTCCGGCCCCGGCCGCGGGTACCACGAATCGATCGTGATCGGATCGATGCGGAACTTCGCCTTCGGTGCGAACTGCCGGATGCTCGCAACCTGATCGACTATCGCGGTGATGTTCTCCATATACGTATCGTCGTCGGGCATGTGCGCGGCGGGATTGTAGTTCATCACGATCCATTCGGCGTTTGCGTGGTCGTCGGGCTTATTGTTGTACTTCATGAAGTTCCCACCTTCGCCCCGGCCTTCCTGCGGCAGCAGGTTGGGCATCTTCGCGCCGGGCACCGCCTCGCCGATCGCCACAGCGATCGCGCCTTCAGCGGCGGCAGGCGCCTGCCAGCCTTCCGGCACCGTAACCTTCACGGTCAGTTTCTGCCCGCCCTTCTCGTCCTTGGGCACGGTGGGATACTTGTACGGAATCCCGCTGAACGCCTTGTAGGAGCTGTCGCCGAAATTGCGCTGGTCTTCCATCCCGAACTGCGTTTTCTCGAGGCTGGTTACCACCGCAATGCCGTCGTCTGTCGTGTAACGGAGCGTTGTGAACTTGTTGGCGAGAAGCCCCCGCGACACGTACTGCGGGAATACTCCCTCGGTGACGGCACCATCGGCGCCGACCACCTCGTAATTCTGCCCGGCGAGCGATTCCGCCCCGTACAGCACGCAGATGCCCACGCGATACGAACTGAATTCCATGTTCGGCTTGCCGTTGAATTCAAACGTGATCGTACCGTCCGCCTTGCCGGTGATCGTGCCGTTGAACGTGAAATCTGCGATGTCGTTGCGGCACCGACCGGCCATGCTGATGCGGAAGCCGGCG
>Ga0307378_10008178_pt1 | contig 13939 bp, 10 predicted proteins | sample UN1MG_FD_202238 | JGI IMG/M metagenome (GOLD analysis project Ga0307378, IMG submission 202238) | Soil microbial communities from Risofladan, Vaasa, Finland - UN-1 | ecosystem: Environmental > Terrestrial > Soil > Coastal area > Acid sulfate soil | place: Finland: Risofladan, Vaasa | collected... | reverse complement strand
TTTAGTTGGTATTGAAGTGTACTATTGTGACTATGCTCCAGATGTAATCGACAGGCTGCTAAAGATTGCTGGGCAGTATGGGCTTGTTCCTACGGGAGGCACCGATTATCATGCCTTTGGCGATAGCTCAGAGATTATGATTGGTGAAGCACTTGCTCCGCAGCAGTCAGTGGAGCAGTTATTTGCTCTGGTTGACAAGCGCAGCTTGGAACTGATAAAACGGCATTAGTATCAACTAGGGAATTTAGCAAGAAGCATGCGATGTGCTAAGCATCCGAAGGTGGAAACAAACCTTACCTGTGGGAAGTGCGGCGAGCCTATTTGTCCTAAGTGTTTGGTTCAGACCGATGTAGGAATGCGCTGTCCAGAATGCGCTAATTTAAAGTCTCTGCCTACTTATCAAGTTTCCCCAATGTATTATCTCAGGGCTATAGGGACTGGTATTGGCATTGCTCTCGCTTGTGGATTTGTCTGGTTGTTTATAAGTCCATTCCTGCGTGCCTTCTTTCTTCTCCCTTTTATTATAGCCGCTGGCGCAGGTTATGCTATTGGGGAAGTCGTCAGCCTCTCGGTTAATCGCAAGCGTGGTACTGGTCTGGCAATTATCAGCGGTCTCGGTGCTGCTTTAAGTTTCGCTATTGCTAATGTACCTTTTATCCTCGGGGTTGGACTTAGCTCTATTATTTTGAGTTTGCTTGTTTTGGCAATAACCGTTTTTATGGCAGTGATTCGAATCCACTAGTTTTTATGCTAAAATAACCAGCGTTTTAGAAAATAAGGAACTAAGAAAGGAGAAATATGGAAGCGTCTCGTGAAATTTTCTGGAATATAGGCATTGGGCCCTTCATCCTGTATCCGGTGGCAGCAGTTGCGGTGGCGATTCTTATTTATGCTATATACCGACGCTGTCTCTTGTGGATGATTGGTAAGCCTGACAATAGATTTGATAACTTAGGCAAGAGGATATGGGACTTCATAGTTACCGGAGTGGTTGATGGCCTGTTTCACAGGCGGTTTTTCCGTGAGCCTTACCCGGGTATAATGCATTTTCTTATCTTCGGTGGCTGCGGTTTGTTTCTATTGGGAGCATTCTTGGATTTCATCAGCCATTATTTCTTTCACTTTATACACGGTGATTTTTACCTTGGTCTTGGTCTAGCTGTGGATATCGGTGGGGTGTTTGTTCTCATTGGTGTTATCATGGCAGCAGTACGTCGTTATATTCAGAAGCCAGAAAGACTAAACACTGTATTAGATGATGCTGTTGTCTTGAGTTTGATTTTTGTTGTGGTAGTTACCGGCTTTTTCATCGAGGGCTTCCGTATGATTGCGGCTACTCCTGAGGGCTTATCGCAGCCTGAATTTTACAGTCACCCGGAGTGGTCAATGTGGTCCTTTGGGGGTTATTGGATGGCTGGCTTATTTGCTGGTTTGGCTGAGGGCACCAGAATAGCCTGGTATACTGGCTTATGGTGGTTTCATGTGGTTTTGTCCGTAGGCGCTGTGATTTACATATGCCTCTCGTTTGATAGGCTAACTCATATTCTGGTGTCTCCAGTTAATGTTTTCTTCAGGTCATTTCGAGCTAAAGGGGCATTGGTGCCTATTAATATTGAGGAAGCTGAGACATTTGGTGTGGGTAAGATTGAGGACTTCACCTGGAAACAGTTGCTGGATTTAGATGCCTGCACTAACTGCGGTAGGTGTCAGGACAGATGCCCAGCCTATCTTAGCGACAAGCCTTTGTCTCCACGGAAAGTAATACAGGACCTGAAGACTCATTTACTTGAGAGAAGTGATGCTTTGCTGGCGGCTAAGGGAGCTAATCCTGGTAATGGTAACGGTGGAGATGCGGCCAAGGCCATGCTTGGTGAGGTGATAACTGAGGATGAGCTTTGGGCATGTACCACCTGCCGTGCTTGTATGGAAATATGCCCCGTCTTTGTTGAGCATATTGATAAGATTGTTGACATGCGCCGCAATATGGTTTTGGAACAGGCTAGCATGCCGGAGACTGGCGAGGCTGTCTTGAGATGCATCGAGACCAGGGGACATAGCTGTAGAGGCACCACATATACCAGGGCTGACTGGTCTAATGGGCTGGATGTCAAGCTTCTGTCTGAAGATGCCAACGTTGACCTTGTATATTTTGTAGGTTGCGCTGCAGCTTTGGAAGACAGGAGCATGAAGGTGGCTATAGCCTTTGTGAAGATATTAAAGGCGGCTGGAGTCAACTTTGCCATACTTGGCCCAGAGGAAACTTGTTGTGGCGAGCCGGCCAGAAGGTTGGGCAACGAATACCTGTTCCAGATGCAGGCCATGAAAAATATTGAGATGTTGAAAGGCTATAACGTGAAGAAGATAGTTACTACCTGTCCTCATTGCTTTAACACGCTTAAGAATGAGTATCCTCAGTTTGATGGGGAATTCGAGGTTATCCATCATACTGAGCTTATTGCTGACCTGCTGAAGCAAGGTAAGATTAAGCCAACTCCTCTGAGCGATGGTAAGTTGACTTACCATGATTCTTGTTACTTAGGCAGGCATAATGATATCTATAATCAGCCAAGACAGGTGTTGAGTAGCATCTCTCAATCCAAGCTGTTGGAGATGAAGCAGTCTCGAAGGAATGGATTTTGCTGCGGTGGTGGTGGCGGGCGCTACTGGATGGAGGAGCGTATTGGCCAGCGGATTAGTGAGATGCGCATCGACCAGGTAGTGGAGACCGGGGCTGATGTTGTAGCTACAGCTTGTCCTTATTGCTTGCAGATGTTTGAAGATGCCATAAAGGCTAAGGAGGTAGAGGAGTCACTGAAGGCTTTAGACATCGCTGAGCTTCTGGCGGCACAACTGAATCAAGGCGGTACTGAATAAGCCAGAGTCTCTATTGTCTGAAAAATGGTTTAACTCTGCTCGCGTAGAAGGGTTATGTATTTAGATAAAGGAGATTAAAAAATGTGGAATGCTTCAAAGTGTGACTTTTGCGGCGATTGCCTGGTGAAATGTCTCTATGTCGATTATGATAAGGACAAGGCTGTGTCAGAAATCAAGTTGCTCATGGAGGGCAAAAAGGCCGATATCCTGAGTCAGTGCATCACCTGCTGTGCCTGCAGGGAGTATTGCCCCACCGGAGCCGATCCCTATGACCTTATCTTGAGGATGCAGGAAAAGACAAAGGCCTTCCCAATAAGCGAGGATACAGCAGCTTTGACAGATCTTGCCTTTGAGAGCCCAAGTGAGCTGATTCCAGGTGACCCCGACAAACCCATCCTCTCCCTCTGTGTTATGGAAAGTCAGATTCCTGAGGGTGCCCTCGAGGGGCAGCTATTTAAGGGTATGACCGTAGTCAAGGGCGGAGATTATTTCTGCCTCATCGGCTATGTGCATGTTGCCAAGGAGAGCCCCATCGAGAAAGGCGCACAGAAGTTCATCGACAAGATGGCGAGCTTGGATAAGGATATCGTGTTTCTCCATGATGACTGCTATGCGATGGTGCATGCCAAGGTCAAGGACTATAGTATTACTGTTCCCTTCAAGTACATGCACCTGTTCGAATACCTGCGCAACTATCTCAGAGACCACCAGAGCAGCATCACCAAGCTGAACAAGAAGGTTGCTTACCAGCGTCCTTGTGCCTCAAGGTACACTCCTGCGAAAGATGTCTTCCTCGACGAGATTTTTGAACTCATTGGGGTAGAGCGGCCGCCGAGGAAATATGAACGGGAGACTGCCTTGTGTTGTTCAGGCCCGCTAATCAATGTCAACCGGGAGCGGGCTATTGAAATACAGGCGAAGAATGTCGATGATGCTATCCAGTGCGGCGCTGACGCCATAATAACCCTTTGCCCTATGTGTGACCGCATACTGAGGCGTCCAACCTCCCAGCGTGGTCTGAAGAAGATTTATATCACTGACCTCTGCCGCATGGCCCTGGGCGAGAAATCCTGGCCAGAATAGTTTGACTAGGTTCTGTATATTTTCTATCTTGGGCTTTAATTTCGTCGTTGCTGAGAAAGGTGAGTCGCCTGATGGGAGATGGGATAGTTCCTGGATTTCATGCTGGATAATGTCAAGTTGTCGGTTCGATGTGGCCCAGGTAGCTTGTTGATTTACTTATTGATGATGGCGACGACGGGCAGGTGATCAGAGGCAGTGGTTACAGGTACCTGAACGTCGTTTACTTTCAGGTCTGGCGATACCCAGATGTAATCGATGCGTTTTTGGGGGTTGTCTGAGGGGCTAGTGCATGCTGGAGTGCCTCCTACTGCTGCAGCCGCATCTACAAGTCCAGCCTGCTGCAGCATTTTTATTTCCGGGTCATGTGGTTCGCCGTTGAGATCTCCTAATAACACCGTGAGGTCGGCACTGTCCCAGAAGTCAATTATGGCCGCGGACTGGAGCAAGCGGATATCTGCATCTCCCTTTCGGGCGACTGTTGCCGGGTGATGAAAGTGGGTGGCGATAACCTGGAGGTGGGTGCCATTGCCCAGGTCTACTATTGCCGAAGTAAAGCCTCGTAATAGAGGCAGGTCACGCGGAGGCAGGTCATGCTGAGTGTATCCTACGATAGGGTATCGGCTCAAGATAGCATTGCCCCAGAGAGGGCCTGTCGTTGGCCCAAAAACGTATGACATATCCAACCGCCGAGATAGCCATGTCAGCATGTCGATTCGGCCGTTGACTACCCAGCCTCTACATACTTCTTGCAATGCTACAATATCGGGATCGCTATCCTCGATAACTTGAGCGATGGCTTCCATGTCCAGGTGCCCCTTTATGTTGAAGCCATTGTGCAGGTTGTAGTCCATGACCCGTATCGGGAAGCCTTCGCCGGGGGCTGCTGCTGGTACCCGCCAGGTAATTACACTGGCCAGGGGCAATATCAAGAGGAGCAGCGCTACCATTGGGACTGCCCATGCCTTGGGGTCAACTTTTATCTCTTGGCGTGCGGTAACTGGTGTACCCAGCGCGCAGATTGCTATGATGAATGCAGCTATGGGTTCCAGCATGGTGTTGGTATACGGCAGATTAATGTCGTAGACGGCATAATAGGCAAGGAGAAACACCAGTAACAGGACCATGCTCAAGCCATTGGCCAAGGTTATGCCAGAACGCCCTGTCTTTTCGCTGCTGGCTGCAATACCAATCAACACCAGCACTATAAGCATTGACAACAGCACCTGTCCGATTAGCAGCAGCACGGCGGTTGATACTGCTGCTCCTTGGTAGGATAATGCTAGGACTGCAGCCAGACCAATGCTGGAACACAAGGCCAAGGGCCACAAGTTGCGTTGCATCTTATGGAGAAGCCATGTAGCTATGGCTAGCCCCATAAACTGGGCTAATAATGTCCACCCAAAGGCTACCGGTAGTGGCCAGCCAGTTAGAGTTGCCGAGCGGGGGATGTTCTGGAAGACTACAAGCTGGAGGAAAAGGAAAGGTCCAATGGCCAGCCAGGTCAACGACCTAGACATGGTGATTCCACCAGCTTCCGTGCTGGATGGCGCAGTTATGCTTGCCTTGCTTGTTTTTAACATGCCTGCCAGCAGTATCCATTGAGTTGCTACCAGCAGTACTGTCAGCAGTATGGGGAGTAGGCTTACCTGCCAGCTTATGTCATATGTATTGAAAGCGCCATTGATAGCGGTGTCTAAAGCTAATCCTACCAACAATCCCAGGGCGAAGCGGGAGATTGCTGGATTACCGCGGAGCCGTGCGTTGTCAAGGCAAGTTGGCAGAAAGATGATGAATAGTGCTGTTCCTACCATAGCTAGAGCTAAATTGAATAGGGGCTCTTCCCACCAAAGTTGCATGCACAGTCTCAATAGCCCCAGCCCGCCAGCAGTGGCGACTATAAGGTAGCGGTCACCTGATAGCTTGCGTAATGGGCCGGTAAGGAAGGCCGTGAGAAATACCAGAAAACCGACTATACCAAGCTGTACTGCGCCCCAGCCCATCTGGCCGCCTAACACCCAGAATAGCCCCGGTATCAGTACCCTCAGTGTTTGCATACCGAGTAGGACTGTCAATGCTGTAATGCCTAGCTCGGTCAATAGTGGTCGAGCCGACAGCCATCCGTTGAGTGTGGTTGCTCTTTTATTTGCTGTCGCAGCCTGTGGTGTATTTTGCATTGTTTCTCCTTTTGCAGTCACAACTCCTCGCCAAGAGGAGCAATGGGTAGTCCCCGTTTCAACTCTGGTTGGGTCTATTTTCCGTACTTGTCGTCTTGGCATGATACGGCCGCAGGGCCTGGCTGTCAAGGATTTCATTTCCTAAATACTCAATACTCAGCCATTTTTCAGCCGCACGTGGTAAAATGTAATCAGAAAAAAGAATAAGGCATGGGAAGCCTGACCAGGTTGCCCCGAACAGGCTTTTGTGCTAACAATCTAGATGGGTCGAGTATTAGAAGTAAGTCCTGCCTTTGGATTCAGGAGAGGATGAGTTGTTACTTGAATTAAGAGTTAAAGATTTCGGCATCATCGAGGAAATAAATTGGGGCTTGGGTCACGGGTTAAATGTTATTACCGGCGAGACTGGGGCAGGGAAGTCTCTGGTAATTGATGCAGTGGAGGCACTGTTAGCCGGGAAACTGGACGAGGAAGCTATCCGGTATGGAGCTGAGGAAGCTCAAATTGAAGGAGTTTTTGCTCTCCCGCAAGATGAGAGCCTTTCTCAGCTCAGAGAGCTTCTAGCCGAGAAGGGCCTGAAAGCCGATGAAGAAACTCTGGTCATAGATTGCGAGCTTCGGAGGCAGGGACGCAGTATTGCTCGAGTGAACGGACATGCAGTACCTAAGGGGAGCCTGAACCAGATCGGTCGTTTGTTAATCGATATTCATGGTCAGAGTGAACATTTATCTCTCCTTGATAAGAAATATCATCTTAAATTCCTGGATTCGTATGCTCATGCTCTGGACTTGAGATATAGCTTCAGTGCCAAGGCTACGGAACTCTACAAGGCGGAACAGGAACTCAAGACGCTGGCCGAAGAGGAAAAAGACCTGGCTCGTCGTGAGGAGTTCTTGCGTTTTCAGCTAGATGAGATAAGACGGGCTAAATTGCGGGAAGGGGAGGAGGAAGATCTTGAAAAAGAACGGAATACCATTGCCTTCAGCGAGGAGTTGAAAGCATTTTCCTATGAAGCCTATCAGGCTTTATCCAGGGAGGATGCAGCAGATACGTCATCCCCGGCTTTAGACAAGTTGAACGAAGCGGTTCGAGCGATGAAAAAACTGGTCGGCCTCGACCCCGCTCTCAAGCAGCAATTAAGCTTCATGGAGGAGGCTGTATGGGGGCTTGAGGAAATAGCGCGAGATATTCATTCCTATAGCGATGGGCTGGAGTATGACCCAAAGCGGCTTGAAGAAATAGAAATGCGGTTGGAGCTTATCAGAAATCTAAAAAATAAATACGGGCAAACCATTACCGAAGTTCTTGATTACGTGGCAAAGGCAGAAAGAGAATTGGAAGGAATCTCTCATTCTTCAGAGAGGCATGCTCAACTTGAGAACATGCGTTCTTGCCTCAGAAAGGAAATGGGACAGATGGCTTCTGAGCTTTCGGAGGCGCGTTCCCAGGCAGCGAGGAAGTTGGTGGCTGAGGTAAAGAAGGAGCTTCAGGATTTAAACATGGCTCAGGTTGAATTTGAAGTATCAATAACCCAGGAGCAAGCTCAGGAGGGTATTCCGTTTCCTGATGGAGAAAGTTATGCCTTCAATAATGAGGGAGTTGATAGCGTAGAGTTCATTGCTTCGACTAACCCCGGAGAACCGCTTAAGCCTCTGGCCAGAATTGCCTCCACCGGGGAAATCTCGCGCTTCACGCTGGCATTAAAGGGGGCTCTTTCTGAGGCTGATAATATCCCGGTGCTTATTTTTGATGAGATTGATATCGGTGTCGGGGGCAGGAGTGGCGAGGTAATAGGCAAAAAGCTCTGGGTTTTAGCCCGGAAGCACCAGGTGATTTGCGTTACTCATCTCCCCCAGCTCGCTGCTTTTGCCGATGCGCACTATAATGTTAGCAAGGACGGCTCTGGTGCTCGAACTTTAAGCACGCTCGAAGTCCTTCAAGGCGAGTCTCGGATTGAGGAGCTCGCTGTTATGCTTGCCGGTGTCCAATATACTGAGACTTCCTTAAATAATGCCCGTGAGCTTATGCAAAAGGCAGATACGTGGAAAGAAGCCTATCTCAAAGGAAGCTAAGCCTGTTGCTATCGGTGCTCTTATCCCGGGCAGTGTTTGGGGGACTCGTGTTTTCATTTGATGGAGATTGCGAAGACCTTCCGCTCGGCGAAGTCTTGCTCCCATGACCTCTTATAGGTCAATGTTACCTCAGTTTTGCCCTTCTTTACTCCTTGGAAGGTGAAACTCTGTTTGCCTCCCACACCAGTCATGCCAGGTTCGGTCTTGGCGGGCTTAAATTCGTCTTGTACCAGCCCGAGGAGGCTTTCGTCAAAATCTGCTTGCCATTCGTAACCTGTTGTCGGGTTGGAGTCAAGAGTTATGATGAACTGTTCGCCAACACCTATTTCGATATCCTGGCGGGGGTCGGTGTATTCTTTTTGCTGCCCGGATACACAACCGATGACTGAACCAACCAGCAAAACCGATGCCGTCGCCAAAATTATTAGTCTATTCATGCTACCTGCTTCCTCCCTGACTGTCTTTATATTGGTTTATTCCTCAATTATACATTAATCCATCCAAACACGGTTTGCGTACCACCCTTGGGCGGCGTCAGTAAGGGGGTCACGCCGTAATCCTGCGGCGAATACGTTTTATGGACTGGGGCACAAGTGTCAGTGACTGACCACCCATAATCCGTTAGGCTATATTGACAAAGACAACTACCAGAGCTAGGATTGGTTATCATAGTACAGCCAGCAGAATCAATGCTAGGGAGGCAAGCCTATGGCTCTTTTAGACCTGCTAGAGCACAGAAAAAGCATCAGGGATTTCCTGGACAGACCCGTTGAGCGCGAAAAGATAATGATGTGTCTCCAGGCGGCAAGGATAGCCCCCTCCGCATCCAACTCGCAGCCATGGAAATTCATAGTCGTAGACGACAGGCAGTTAAAGGACAAGCTGTGCAAAGCTGCTTTCAGTGGTATATATTCGTTTAACTCCTTCTGCAAGACGGCACCGGTCATAATCGTGATCGTCTCCGAGAAGTCCAAGTTCCTGGCCCGGGTCGGCGGCATGTTCAGGGGCACACAATACTACCTCATAGATATAGGGATAGCCGGTGAGCACCTTGTCCTCCAGGCTGAGGACCTGGGCCTCGGGACTTGCTGGATGGGCTGGTTTGACGAAGGGGCAGTAAAATCGATACTGAATGTCCCCGAAGAGAAGAAGATTGATGTCCTGATAGCGTTGGGCTATTACGACCGGCAAGAGGTAAGTCCAGAACATGACAGGGAGCCAATGGACAAAATTGCCTCATTTAACTCCTATTGAGTCCTGGGGACAGGCGGTGTAAGATTGACTTAGATGGGCTGGCTCCGCGGGTAGGATTCGAACCTACGACCAAGCGGTTAACAGCCGCCCGCTCTACCACTGAGCTACCGCGGAACATGGCCGGGCAGCCACGTTTTGATATTATAGCATTGCGTATCTGCAGAGACAACAAGCTGACGTAAAAATGTCAGTTTGTGTATTGCTCCTGCGTGCAGGCCATTTTGAAGAGCCTTAAGTCTAGTCCAGGAATTTTTATGGCATGACGCCGTGTCTCATCACAGGTGAAGGCGTTTGAGAGCGTCGACCCAAAGCCAGGTCCAAGGCGCGGATGATTCTAGGTCTGGTCTCACGGGGGTCGATGACATCATCGATATTGAAATGGCCTGCAGCCGGATATGGTCCGCAGTATTTTTTGTAGTCCTCTTCCAGTTGCTTTTGAAGGGCTTCTGGGTTGTCGGAGGCTGCTAACTGTGCGCCGTAGGCTGCCAGGACTCCGCTCTCCGCAGGGATGGAGCCGAAATCTGCTGTTGGCCAGGCTAGAGTAAGGGTCTGATTGGCGCCGTAGCCGCACATAGCGGAGCCTCCGAAGCCGAATGCCTTGCGGATGACCACTGTGATTTTGGGTACATCGGCCCAGGCTAGTGCGTAGGCTACGGATAAGCCGTACCGCAGGGCTCCTTCTTGTTCTGACTGAGGGCCTGTCATCACACCTGGAACGTCTACCAAAAAGACCAGAGGGATGTGGTAAGCTGCACACAGGTCGACGAAGTGACGCTGCTTCTGGCCTGCTTTGGCGGTGATGGCACCGGCGTTGACCATAGGTTGGTTAGCTATAATACCCACCGGGTGTCCGTTCATTCGGGCCAGACCCGTGATAAGCATAGGGGCAAAGAGTGGCTTGATCTCGAAGAAGCTGTCTCTGTCTATAATGCAGTTGATGATGCGCTTCATATCATAGACCTGGCGCGGATTGTCGCTTGGAAGGATATCCAGTATCTCGTCATCTTTTCTCTCCGGGTCATCATCGGAGGGTATCGATGGAGGATATTCCCATGCGTTGCTTGGCAAATATGAGAGGTAACGTTTGGCCATGAGTATGGCATCTTTGTCATCTTCAGCAGGGTTATCGGCGACTCCTGATATGACACAGTGAACCCTCGCTCCTCCCAGTTCTTCCTTGGTCACCTTTTCTCCTGTAGCACTTAGTACTACCGGTGGACCTCCTGCTGCCATCATCCCTGTGCCCTTGACCATAATGATGAACTCAAGGAGGCTGCCTACCAGTGAGGAATCGCCGGCACTGGGTCCCATGACTATACCCACCTGGGGGGCAATGCCAGACATCTTGGAAATCATGAGGAAATGGAAGACGGCCGGCAGCCCCTCTCCGATGAACTCCTCGGCTCTGGCACCGGCACCATCGAGCAGCCATACCAGGGGCACCCGTTCCTGGGTGGCGATTCCTATCATTCGTATATTTTTCATAGCGTGGGTCATTCCTACTGACCCTCCTAAGACGGTGAAGTCCTCTGCAATGACGCCGGCCCTTCGACCATCGATGCGACCGAACCCTGTTATAACAGCATCTGCTGGTGCAATCCTGTCGGCCATCTCCGCACGATGGCTCTGGTGAGTTGCCAGCAGACCGTATTCCTGGAAAGTGCCCGGGTCCATGAGCAACTCTATACGCTCGCGGGCGGTGAGCTTACCCTGCTGGTGCTGACGTTGAACCTTTTCGGGTCCTCCCATCTGCAATGCTTGATGTTTTCGCTGCCTCAGCTCTTCCAGCTCTTTTTCGAATGGCATTTTTATAACCTCCTTAGATATTACTTTGGGCTATCACTCTGCCATGGGAGGCGCTTGCCCTCCGGGGTGTATCGATAGAAGCCCTTTCCTGTCTTTCGACCCAGGCGTCCGTCTTTTACCATTTGCTGGATAAGGTCGGAATGTGACACCATGTTATCCAGTCCCAGCGATGTCATCGTTTGCCCTATTATGACTTGCGTGTCTAATCCTGAATTGTCTGCGATTACGAAGGGTCCGACATTCCATCCGTAACCCAGTTCCATGCCTGTGTCAATATCCTCGGGGGTTGCCACGCCGTCGGCTACCAGGTCTACTGCTTCCCGGAAGGCTGCGGAGAAGATGCGGTTCATTACAAAGCCGGGAACATCCTTATTTACTCGGACTGGTGTCTTACCTAGAGATTTAGCGAAATTGACCCCCTGCTCGAAGACCTCTGGAGAAGTTTTCTCTCCCTTTATTACCTCTACCAGTCCCATGAGAGGGACTGGCCCAAAAAAGTGCAGGCCCAGTACTCTCTCCGGGTGCGTAGTTGCCTGGGCGATGCGGGTAGGTGGGATGAAGGAGCTGTTGCTGGCCAGGGGGGTTTCGGGGGGTGCCAAGCGGTCGAGTTCCTTGAAAATTTCCAACTTGAGGTCTATTGTCTCCAGGGCGGCCTCGATTACCCATTGTACCCTGGCGGCGCTGTTGAAGTCCTTTTCTAGCGTTATTCGCTCGAAAATCGTTTGTGGTGAGTCCTTCAAGAGCTCCTTGCTTCCCAGTCTCCCCAGAGACCACTGAATCTCACTCCTGGCTTTGTCCAGTGCTTCGGTCTTTACGTCCATCAGATGGACTTGGTAGCCTGCCTGAGCGCATACCTGGCCAATGCCAGAGCCCATATATCCGGCCCCTACGACTAAGACGCTTTCCATTTTTACCTCCTGGGTGTTATTTAATTTCCTCTTATTTGGTCTGTTTACAATACGGTGGGCCAAGCTTGCAGGTATTTCTTACTTATAAAACCTTTATCATTGCTGCCGTGCAGGATATCCAGTGATTTGTTAATGAACTCCCTCGTGTCCCGTGGTTCTATGATGTCATCAATAAAGTGTCTGGCCGCAGCTTTCCAGGGGGCGTTTTGGTATTCCCATTCCTTGATGAGCCTTTCTCTTTCTGCTTGTGGGTCCTTGGCTGCCTGTATCATGGGACTATATACCACATTTATGCCAGTCTGAGGTGACATAAAGCTGATGTCAGCAGTGGGCCAGGCAACCAGAAAGTCAGGACCGCAGTTAGTGCCAGCCATGTTGGAATAGGCCATGCCATAGCTCTTGCGTATTACTATGGATATTTTCGGTACGGTGGAGAGTGCCAATGCTTCCATCCATACCATGATTCTGCCCGGCATCTTTCGTTTCTCAGCTTCTAGGCCCACGAAGAAGCCGGGAGTGTCATGGAGGAAAATTAGGGGTATATTGAAGGAATCGCATAACACAATGAAGCTGGCAGCTTTTTCACAGGCACCTGGCCCGCCAGCGCCAGCGAAGAACAAAGGCTGGTTGGCTATAATTCCTACAGTTCTGCCATTCATCCTGGCAAGGCAGGTAATGAGACTCTGGTCATAGTAAGGTTTGAGAGTGAAATATTTACCGTCGTCAACTATAGCTGAGATAATTTTGTACATATCGTAGGCCCGATTAGGTGCGTCAGGAAGGATGTCCGTTATTTCATCTAGCTTTCTATCCGGGGGGTCTTTGGTGGGAACATATGGTGGCTCCTCATCGCAATGCGACGGCAGATAGCTAAGAAATTCTCTGACGATGCGGAAGCAGTGCTCCTCATCTTCAGCAAAGGCGTCTACCTGTCCAGTAACCTCAGCGTGAAGTTTCCAGCCGCCGAGTTCCTCTGGGGTAATCTTTTCTCCCATTGCCAGTTCAAGTACCCTGGGCCCAGAAACAGCCATGCAGGTTCCCTTGACCATGACCACGAAGTCAGCCTTGGCTGCCATCCAGGATGGGCCACCGAAACATTCGCCCATAATGGTGGCTACAAAAGGTGTCTTTCGTGGGTATTTGAGTCCTTCTATGGGGAAGGTCATAGAGCTGAGGCCATCAGAGCCCATGATGTCAGGTATGCGAGCTCCGCCGGCGTCACCTAGAGTAATAATGGGGTGTCTCTTTTCGATAGCTATTTTTGTTGTCTTGGCTTCCTTAGCAAAGGTTCCTACCCGGCCCTCGGCGCCTGCCAGTACCGTATGGTCAGCAGCACAAACGACCACCGTTCTGCCATCTATTTTCCCAAAGCCGACGATATTCCCATCGGCAGGGGTTCTGTCTTCCATGCCAGGTATATCGGACTGGTTTAAAATGCCTACCTCTGAGAAAGTCCCCGGGTCGAGTAGCTTGTCTATCCTCTCTCTCGCAGTCAAGTGACCAAGCTTGTGCTGCTTTTCTACCCTGGCTTTGCCTCCCATCTGGAGTGCCTTTTTTCTGCGTTTCCTGAGCTCTGCTAGCCCTGACTTCATGTCCATTTCTATACCTCCTAGAGCTTGTGTAATATCTACTTGTCAGTTCAGTGTTTCAGGCTAGTTGCCGTTGAGTCTCTAAGCCAAGTTATCTTTACTGTTTTCACGGGCTGGGCTACACGCATTCTCAACCTCAGCTCTCTATCACAAACAATTTGTCTCCGCCTTTTACTGAT
>Ga0307378_10008174_pt1 | contig 13942 bp, 24 predicted proteins | sample UN1MG_FD_202238 | JGI IMG/M metagenome (GOLD analysis project Ga0307378, IMG submission 202238) | Soil microbial communities from Risofladan, Vaasa, Finland - UN-1 | ecosystem: Environmental > Terrestrial > Soil > Coastal area > Acid sulfate soil | place: Finland: Risofladan, Vaasa | collected... | reverse complement strand
GAGTTGAATCTGTGGGTATACGGGATAATAAAGCGGAATTGGAGGAAACTGGAGCGAAAGGCGGAATTGGAAGGAACGAAGATAGAGCGGTTGCTATCTGAACAATTAGCGGGTGTTGGAGTAACGGAAGAGCAGATAAAGCTGGTACTATTAGAATCCAGCAGTTTAGACAGGGCTAACTATAGGTCATGGACTGATGAGGACCTAAAAAATTTAGCTTATGCCATAATAAAACGGAGTAAAAGAATGATTATTGCGGCTAACAAAGCTGATATTGCGCCTGAAGAGAACATAAAGAAACTGAAAGACAAAAGCGAAAGCGAGGATGAAGAGCTGGTGATTCCCTGCTCTGCGGAGGCTGAACTTGCTTTGAGAACTGCCGCAAAGAACAAGATTATAGCGTATCTGCCCGGCGATACAGATTTTGAGATTGCTCATGAAGTCACGGAAAAGCAGAGAAAAGGACTGGAACGGATAAGAGAGTTCATTCATGCGTATGGCGGCGGCACGGGTGTTCAGAATATCATAAATCATGTGGTGTTTGATCTGTTAGATTACGTAGTTGCGTATCCGGTGGAGGACGAGCACAAGTTCAGTGACTCTGCAGGAAGAATCCTGCCAGATGCGTTTCTTTTGAAAAGAGGGAGCACCGCCAGAGACTTAGCTTTCTCGGTTCATTCTGACATCGGGGAGAGCTTTCTTTATGCTGTAAATGCGAGGACGAAACTCCGACTGGGTGAGAAACACGCATTGGAAGACAACGATATAATAAAGGTGGTATACTCCATAAGATAAAAAGGCTTTTATATACTGGGGCATATAGTATTAACCAGTGATAGCAAATGCCGAAAAAAGCGGTAGATAAAGATACGGTGAAGGCGCTGGTTAAAGAAGGCAAAACCACCGGCGAGATAGCTGATTTTTTGGGCGTGCATCGAAGGACCATATCCAAGATAAGACTCGAGTTAGAGATACCAACTGAGGAAGGCAGCGCAGTCGAAAGATGGATGGATGAACACATCAAGGTTAAAGCATGGCTCGCAAAACTGAAGGAACGCCACGGGCGGCTGCAGTATGCCGGGGTTTTGAAAAGATATTGTGAGTGGCGGGGGAAAAGCCCTGATGAGTTGTTAGAGGAAGCCTGGGAAGATACGCAGCGACGCAAACCGCATGAAAGGACGCTCCCGGATATATTGCTCACATACAAAATTGACCAGGAGCGAAAAGGTAAATCTGCGAACACTATTGCTTACAACCTCTCCGCTATCCGGAGCTTCTACGAAAGAAACGGCTATGTTATCCTGAGAAGAAAGGACCTTATCGAAAGGCCGCGCCCGAAAGACGAGAACGGCAAGGTAGTCATCTATCCGGAACAGATGCGAGAGCTGGCATCAATTATGACACCTATGGATAAGGCGCTATACCTTACGATGTATCAGAGCGGACTCGGCGCAAAAGAGGCATTGAATTTAAGGATGCTTGATATAAAAACGGTGGACGGCGGAATCATAAGACTGCCAGAGAGGACACGTGCAAAGACAGGTGTGGCGTTCCGGACTTTTATAGGCAACGATGCACGGGAGGCGATAGAGGCATGGCTGCAGAAACGGAACAGCGGCAATTTAGTGCCGAAAAATAAGCAGGCTTCCTTGGATGCAGTTGTCAAAAGTGACGAGGATTTCCTTTTCATCGGCCACGATAAGAGACGGGGGAGATGGAGCAGAATATCAATGACAAGCGTGGATAAACGGATGCGAGACTATTCCCGGCAATTAGGCTGGTTAAAGATAGAGGACGGTGAATTTAGGGATAAAGGGTTACGGAGCCGGTATAGACCGCACGCATTGAGAATGAGCTTCTCAACAATACTGAAAAACAAGAACGTCCCGGCGCTGCATGTGGAGCACATGCTGGGCCATGCACCGGCATACAACGGCGCTTATGATATAGTGACGGAAAACGCCCTCTTTGAGACTTACAAACAGGCTGAAAAACACCTTTCGATAAAGCCCGGAGCGAGTAAAGAACTGAAGACGATAGAGGAACTGAAGAAGGACTTGGAAAGGAAGACCACAACTATCGCGGAATTGGAAGGGAGATTAGATAAGATAGAGAAGGAAAAAGAAGCAAGAGCGCCTTATGATGACGGTGTGGCAACTTTCATAAAAGCAATCGAAGGCAAGAGTGAACTGAAAAAGGCAATGATGAAGGAAATGGTAAACGATCCTGACATGAAAAAAATGATGCGGGGAATATTAGAAGAGTTGATGGAAAAGGAGGGGAAATAAAAAGAAAAGCATAAATTAACTATCTAAATATTTCTCCGACTTCGAATATCCTTACCATCCAATCTTGAGGCCTCTGATGGAGAAAGTCCCACTCCAACCAGGTTGTTAGAGTACGTGCAATGTCAGGATCGCGGAAGAAGTCTCCAATTTTGTCTCGCAGGGAAGGATATTTCATCATGTCAATAAGAAGGCATGAACATAATGTGGCAACGGCTATTGAGCGAGTGTCCATTCCCCTATCAACATAATTCGGTTTTGCCGTCAATATTAATGCCGTAGCTATCTTCACTTCAGGTAATTCGTGCACTGAATGAGATAGTGCCGTCGGGGATAGTTTGAAACCTTTTTTAAAAAAGTTCAACACATCAGGTTCTATGTCCGGTTCTATCACTCCTTCTTCTCCCTCTTCTGGTTCTTCTCTCTCCAAGTGGGTCAGATATACAAACTCACCATTTTCAAAGTACCCATCAATAATATGTTGAGACTTTAGAAAACCCGGGAGCAAATATTCTTCTATTGTTTTTTGGACTAACCAGGTATAAAAGGCAGAAACGACTTCTCCTTTATTATCCTCGGGCATTCCCTCAGAAACATATTTGAGAATTTTAAGTTTGGGTTCCGATGGCTTCCAAATGTTATCTTTTCCTTTTTGGGGGTGTAACGTTATAAAATCCTTCTCTTTTAATTTCTGTAAATGGGCACTTATACCCTTTTTCTCACGCACACCGTGGGTTTTTTTTACCCAGTCCCGTATTTTCTGTTCTTCGATGCCTTCCGGATAGTCAAATACCAATATCGCTATCCTTCTTTCGATATAACCTTCAGGATACCTCTGTCCGCGCTTTCGTTCTTTTACCATATTTACCTTCATTAATATTTTAGTAATGAGTATATAAAAGGATATGGTGTTAAAGATTCAGGTATCATACACCCTGGTATTTATTCATAGAAAAACGGCTAAAATACCATAGGGTCTTTTTTATGGTTCCTTTCCTCCAGATCGTTTTATAGAGGGGTTATTTTTGTATTTACTATGATAAAAAGGTTTAATTTTGGAAAAAGGCGGATAAGGGCGATGAATTACACGCGCCATATTTCATTGCCTAAGGATTGGCTGCGATTCTGGGATATTGACGCTGGCGACGAGGTTTCACTTGCACTTACGGAAAAGGGCGAGCTGTTGATAAGGCCGATAAAGATGGAGGGCGGCTGATGGAAGAAAATAGCGCATTACCGGCGTGGTGCGAGCCGTTTAAGGCATTATTAAAGGAGCTCTTTGCTGAGATAGATGCCGAAGCAGAACATGAAGGTGAAGATGAGTGAAAAAAGAATGAGCCCCGGTTCTGTCCGGAAGGCGGGGCTTCGACATAGCGAGGAGGTCAAGACCCATGGACACCTCAGAATTAAAAAGAACCCCCGATAATAAAAGCTTTTCGCACGAGGAAAAAACCCTGACGGATAACTCTCAAGCGGATATGGAACCAAACATAACCACAAATAGCGAACAGGAACTTGACGAAGACTCTCTTTTCTACCAATTACCAGTAGAAAAGAACGACTTAGTATCTATTATTTCATTTATACTACTTCTATGTAAGAAGAAGAAGAAGAAGAAGAAGAAGAAGAAGGAATCCTTTTCTACTTCGATAAGGTATAATTCAGAAGCCGTCTCCAGATTCTTCTCGGCGATTGACACTCAATACACCGATAAAAACGAAAAAGTAGCCACCATATTGCTTTTCGTACTTAAATACAAAGTCGGCTATATCAGCCTTATAAACCGAATCTATCCCGACACAGCCTATGGCGTTCTCGCCAGGACATTTCAAAAAATGGCGGACGCATCAATTTTTAAGCGGCTGGATAGTGTGGATATAGAAACCGGCATTTGCCGAAAGGAGCGGTTGTTTTTTGAGCGGTATATGAAAGGCAACGCAAGAAATTACAAGGCAAGAGAAATAGGCTGGTTTGTCTTCACGGAATTAGGCAAGGAATACGTAAGCTTAATCAAAGAAGAACTCGAGGAAATCTCTGAACATCTGGAAGACATACAAAATTTTAAACATAAACTCGAACTTACTCATGCGCAAATCAAATCGGAAACTGAGCGTAGTCTGGACGTGCAGAAGGCGGCAAATCTCAGAATTACTGCGATCTCGGAAGAACTGGCACGTCTTACAAAAAGGCGTGATATGGACATAATCAACGACATAAATCGTAAGACCAACGAGACGAACGGCGACCGGGTTGCGATAGCAGAGCAAATGCTTCAGGATGCGAAAGAAAAAATTAAAGGTGTGATGGAATGAGCGATGGAAGAAGAGGACGGCCAGAGCGATTGAGTAAGTTACAAAAAACAATCCTTTCGGAATTAAAATATAACAAACGTGCTAATGAAAGAAATTATTTAGGGTGTAATTACGAGGAATTAAAACGTGAAGTCGCTGAAAAATATAATGCCACAGCATGCATGGGAGAAACAAAATTCATACCGTTAGGGTTTGCGGTTAGCTTTCATAACTCGATATTAAACCTGTATGCAAAAACCTTAGTTGAGTTGAACGGAAAAGAGGATAAAAAAGGAATTTGTCAAATAGCAATAAATGAGTTTGGTGAAGAAAAACTGAATGTGGGATGTAGGAAGGATGAGGAAAAATGTTTTAATAATAAGAAAAAAAGCAGAAAACAGCGTTTTAAATATCCAAGTCGTTACGTTGAGAGGTGGCTCGTAGAAGGGGGGGAAGTAGAATGTAAATATAAAATATCCCTTTTCGAATGTATGGCACACTATCTTAATATGTCTCCAACACAGTTCCGTAGGTTCGGGATTATTGGTGATTTTGCACCAGAAACGGTGGAAATGTTAGATAGAAAGGAAATAACATTAACAAACGCGTTGAAAATTGCTGAGAAAAAGCGTTGGAATGAGAGAAAGAATGCGTTAAATCTTTTATGTCCGACACGTCCAATTCGTTATCAATTCGTTATTCGTTATTCGTAAAAATGGCAACAAATAAGATCGTTAAATACGGAGTAGAAAAGGACGCATTGAGGCTTAAAGCCGAGGGGAAGACCAATGCGCAAATATCACGCATACTCTCCGACAAGTGTAAAAAGCATATTACGCAGATGTCCGTGGGTCGCTTCTTCCAAGCGGAACATGAGGCTTTGACTGAAGAGGTTAACAGGACCATGCAAAAAAACGAGGAGCTGCAAGTGAAGAAAGCAGAAACACACCTGGACGCTATCTCGCAGCTAACTTTTATTAATGGAGAGACATTAAACATCCTGAGATCTGCGAAGCAATCGCACGATTTTAAGACAGCACTGAAGGCAATAGAGCGCGTAGAGAAGCAACTGGAGCTTCAGGCGCGGTTATTGGGAGAAATCAGCGAGCAGCCGCAAACTATCATATTCTCCGTGCAAAAGGCCGAGGTGAACGTTTAGTATGGGAGAGATAATTTTTGATTGGAAACTCACCACCCCGCAGTGGCAATTTTTCAATAGCGATGCGAAATATCGGGTGTTCGTATCCGGAGTTGGCGCTGGGAAGTCAACGGTCGGAATAATGTCAGGTATAAAAGAATCCGTTGAGCAGCCCGGCTCTGTTGGTATTGTAGTGGCGCCGACATATCCACTGATCAGGGACGTCCTTTATCCCGAGCTGAGGAAATGGCTGCCTCGTGAACTCGTAAAGGACTTCTCACGGCACGAGAATACAGTGAAGCTGAACAACGGCTCTATAATCAGGTTTCGCAGTGCTGAGAACGAACGGGGGATAGAACGGCTCCGAGGCCCGAGCATAGCCTGGTTCTATCTTGATGAGTGCACTCTGATGCCGCAGATGGTGTGGTCTATCATGCTTGGGCGACTTAGGCAAATAGGCTATAACTGCAAGGCGTGGGCAACTGGCACCCCAAAAGGATTCAACTGGGTTTTTAATATATTTGTAAAGAATCCTATACCCGAAAGCAGTGCCATAACGGGGGTTCCCAGTCGAAGCAACCTGTATTTATCCGAGGGTTACTTTAACAGCTTAGAACAGCAATACACGGGCCAGTTCGCAGCGCAGGAGCTCCGAGGCGAGTTTGTAAGGTTTGAGGGTCTGGTTTATGCGGACTTCTCGCCGGCGGATATGATAGTTGACACGGTGCCCGAACATTACGATAACGTAATTTATGGCTGCGACTGGGGCTTTAAAAACCCATCCTGTATCTTAGCAATCGGTATAAAAGACGAGGCGGATTATGTTCTCCAGGAATTTTATCAGAGCAGGGTTACGGATGATGAACTCATCGGCATAGCGGAAGAAATGCAGCAGAAATGGGGGATCGGCCCCTTTTACTGCGATCCGAGCGAGCCTGCGAGTATAGAGAAGTTTCACAGGGCAGGTATCCGCGCTGAAAGAGCAAACAACGATGTGAACGCCGGTATCCGAGCGGTTGCATCCAGGATATCGACCGGTAAGCTTTTTATCCATGAGCGTTGCCAGAATTTGATAAATGAATTGAATATGTATCAATATGCCGACGACGAAAAAGATCGACCGGTGAAGCTGCACGACCACGCGATGGATGCGCTACGATATGCGCTTATCGAATCAAAATCAGAATCTCATTACGCAGCATCTGCCGAAATGATGTCCGCAGCCTCTGCCCCGATTCCGGGGTTTCACTTGGATGCTGCTTCTGGATTCGACGACTTTGATGAAGATTTTAACCACGAAAGACATTCTTTCGGCGGCGGGCATATGCCACGCATGTAATTCCTTCTTAAAGCATGCCCACTTTTGCAGCTTGTAGTTTTATTTTAACTTCAACCTTTCATGGGGCATAGTTCATATTTAACCTTCTCCTCGCGGTCTTTGCTCCGCAAAAACCGTCTTTTCCCCAAAAAAGCATGATGTTTACACATAAAACTTCAACTGCATTTCAGACTCCGAGCAAACAATTTAGTAGGAGTAACGCCCACGTCTGCGCCCACGTCTGCGATGCAGCATCTGGGGTTTCTGCGGTTCCTAAGAAAGTTATTCGTTAAATCTTTTATGTGCGGTCTGTCTATTTTTAATTAGGGCGTTAAGCAGACGGTAAGCGCCCAAAAAAGGCAGTTTGGAGGGGCAAAATGCGAGAAGAAAAACACTTTGAGGGCGAATCGGATGGAAGACCACCCATCACCCTCAAATCAGAAGAATTACTTAGCATCTTATCCACTCAGATCGCAGCGGCTGACCGAAAGCTGAGCTCGGGGCGCATCCGAAACAAGACGACTGAACAGGCGCGTGTCAGCCTTATGAGGACGTTAACTTACGCCATACAGACATTTCGTTTCATCGAACGAGACGGGAAAATAGCAGAGCTCGAGCAAAGGATAAATGCGCTCGAGGAGGTGCGGGCATGATAGCCGCTGAAGTTTGCGGCAATGCCCGGGAACTGGGGAAACAGAAGAGCGGAAAGACGAACGTTAAGCCAGACGCGCCAGACCTAACTTCACTAACACAATTTTACAACGTGCCTGGCAACCTCATACAACTTTTTGAGAATCTCTGGCATAAGGCGCATGGCGACCAGCGACTCTTTTATGAGTGCCTCGGCGCCGCTATCGAACGCTGCCAGCTCAAAGACGGCACGCTCACGCGCGAAGTGCTCGCGAAGTGCGGCGAGATGCTAAGGAGGGTATAAAATGAAATTGCAAAAGAAACCAAAGAGCCGCGGAAATGCAGGACTCGCACATCTCCATAATGTGCTTGACCAAACGTCGCGGAAAGGGACATACGAGTATTTTAAAGCGGTCATGGAGAACGCCGAGCTAAAATTACACGCCGTCCACGCCGTTATATTCGTATATGGGGCTGAACAGGTGCTTGACGCGTTTAAGAAGTATCTTGTGGAAACTGATCCACAAATCCTCAATGAATTTTATAAAGCACATCCGGAGGCTGAAGAGCACGAGAAGTTGATATTTGGCGATAAAGAAGACGCGCTCGTGCACGGCAAGCCGGACGTTACAATAAACCATTTTTTAGAGAGTCACGAAGGGCTCGTTAAAAAATACCGAGAGCTGCAGGATGCTCCGTTTTGGGCGGAGATGGGCTTTCAGAAGCCAAAGCAGCTCTACGGAACGCCTGAAGACTTGGAGAAAAATATCGACAATGTGAGAACATACGGAAACATCCAAGGCAAAATAAAAGGGGGTGTTACCTAATGGCGGTTGGGAGTATAGGACAATTAAGTTACGACATAGTAGCGCGTGATCGTAGTAAGGAAGGGCTTGAGAGTGCGGGAGAACGTGCTCAGCGAGTCGGCAAGATGGTCGGTGTCGGTATGACCGCCGTTGGTGGTGGATTAACTTTACTTACCGATCAAGCCAAGAAGATGCAAGCACCTATCCGCATGACTGCGTTACAGTTGGGCGCGACAACGGAAGAGATAAGAGACCTTGCTTTAGCAACAACAAACGTCACATTTCCGCTAACGGAAGTCACCGCTACGTTTGAACTGCTCACAAAAGCAGGCATGCGGAACAAAGAGGAGATTGCAGCAACAGCAACCGCACTGGATACGCTTGGAGATGCTACGGGATATACCGCGTCGCAGGTCACGGATATAATGATACCGGCTTTTGATGCATTTGGAATCGAACTGAAAGACGCAGGGCAATACACCGATATGTTTACTCACCTAAGTAGAAATACAACGGTTGAGCTTGCCGACTTTTCAAGCATGGTAAACTATCTCGCGGCGGACCTCGGCACGATGGATTTATCTATGCAGGATTCTATCGCAGTGCTTGAAGCATTGGCCGAAAAAGGTATCGTAGGCAGTGCCGCAACTCGGGAGTTCAGAACGGCAGTATCGCAAGCGGATGGTAATGTAACATTATTCTACGAAGCGTTAGGATTGACAGAAGAGGGCGTGGCGGGATATAGCACAAAAATAGATGAAGCAGCCGGTATGACGGAAGAGTTTGCATCTGCGGCGAATACGCAGTACGGCGCAGTGGATCGCGTAAAACAGGCTATCTCCGAAGCAACACTGAAATACGGAGCTATGCTGGAGCCGTTGGATGCGCTTGGTCCTGCGATGACCACGTTAGGTCCTATTATGATAACTTTGTCAACTATAACCACAAGTACATCAATTCCTTCAATTACTGCACTCTCCGCAGCGTTATGGGCAAACCCGATATTTTTAATTGCTGGTGTTATAGCGGTGGTTATAGCAGCACTCTACGTTTTAGAGAAGAAATTTGGAGTCGTAACGAAAGCAGCCAGTTTCTTATCAGAAGGCATAGGCACACTCGTAAGCTGGCTTAAAGAAACGTTCATGGCTACGGTGGAAAAGGTGAGGGACATAATCGCTGCAGTTGGCGATAAGGCTCTTTTTATACTTGGGCCTATCGGTGCTGTTATCTACATCTTCAAAAATTGGGAAGAAATCTTAGGAATAGTAACGGGCGTATTTGATTCCATAATCGCGTACATTACAGGCCTATATGATAAATTCAAGGAGATGGGTGTAAATCTCGTAAAGTATCTAATAACTGGCGTAAAGCAAAAGATAAGCGATTTGAAAAAGCTTATATCCGATGCTTTAAGTGAAATACGGGACTTGTTCCCGTTTTCACCGGCGAAGACGGGGCCGCTGGCGGTGGTGCCGGACTGGGAAAGTTATATAACCGCGCCGATGGAAAAGGTCAGTATCAGTCCAGATATGATATTTGAAAAGGCGTTTGTACCTGGTGCTGTATCTGCGAGTGGTGGACCTGCGAGCAATATAAACTATCACATCACTATTTCAGGCAACTACATTAAGGATGATTACGACGTGGAGCGGATAGCAGACACAATGATGCGAAAGCTGGATAATCTGAGGTAAAAATGGCAATATACAAAAGCCGCCTGAGGCGGTTGGGAGGTGAACGAACACAAAATGAACAACAAAATGAACTTGCATCCAACAGAAACAAAACCGTACAACCCTGAAGATACCTGGAAAGGGTTAATAGCTGTCCGGACTGAAATCGGAAAGTTGAGAGAAAAATTGAGCAAGACCCTGACTGACCCGATGACAACAATCAACAATGCTGAGGATGACCCATGGGCCACATCACAACAGCGAAAGGATTTACGATCAGGCCGGATTGAAAAATTGAAATCGGTGATTGCCGAGGAGATATCTCAGATCAAATCAATGGAGTCTAAGTTGGCTCCGCTCGTATACTGGGTTCAAAGTTCAGGCGATGACGATATGATAGCGGAGATGGATCGGCTCTACGGTGTCGTAGGGTCAATGGTAAGCCGTAAAGAAGAACAAGTGGCAAGCCTGGATAACGAAATATTAAGCGAAACTTTGGTTGAATTGGCTGAGCGGAGAGGGTAAATAAATGGCAAACTGGATAGTGGACGTTTACGACACGCTGAAAGCTGCGGAGGCTGCGATAGAGACTATTGATAATACTGTAGTGCTACACATCCTCGGGTTCAAAGAAGGCACGAAACAGAAGATAATGGTGGTGAAGTCAGCATAACATAAGTAAATAATGGCAAAGGGGAAAGTTCTTACTGACAGGGAAAAATTATACATTTCTGCGAACAAAGATTCGATGTGCTATTCTCACATAGCCCTCCAACTCGCTATCATTTACCCCGAAGACAATCACGGCTCTCGCAGCCAGGCAACCGTGAGGCGCTTCGCGCAGCATGTGGAAGGGTCTCGTGAATAGTAAAGCCTTCGGAACATAAAAACAATCGCTTAAAACGCAAATTTGAAAGAGGCGTATCCTGGAGGCAACTGCTCTGATACCGCTAAAAACACCTTTTTACTTTTTCTTCTATCTTCTCCAGCGTCCGTCCACTTACGCCTGCAAAAGCCGCTACTTTGTCTCTCGCTCGTGGTGCTCGCTTCTTTTCTGAGAGCTTGGGGAAAGTTGCCCCAACCTCTTGTGAATGTTTTTCACCGTATTGTTTGCCTGCCTCTACTTGCCGTTCCTTCGCCTCTTTCTTCGCCACTGGTCTTAATGCCTTCGCTATCGCCGCTATCTCGGACGGAAGGAAGTCCTTGCTTAATAGTTTCTTTCATCTTTTCATGCTGAAGTGCCTTGTACGCTGCATCTACTTTGCCAGTCTTATCCATCTTCTCAGCGAGTATCTCATATTTCTCTGGTTCTTCTTTAGCCGCCTCTACTACAGCTTCTATCTTCTCCAGCGTCCGTCCGCTTACGCCTGCGTAGGATGCTACTTTGTCTCTTGCTTTTTCTCTCTTAGGTTGGTGGAAAGTTTCCACCAAGCTATCCTCTTTCTTTCTACCTCTACCGGCAATTTCCCCCCCTAACTTACGACCTTCCTCAGCGCGTTCCTTCGCCTCTTTCTTCGCCACTGGTCGTAACGCCTTCGCTATCGCCGCTATCTCTGGTGGGAGGAAGTCCTTACGTGGTGTTACGATATGTGAAATGGTAACATACACTGAGAACAAAACCATAAAGCTTTTTATACCCACCCACCAATGGTATATTAGTGGTGGTCAACCACTAAAGATGGAGGCGGATATAAAAAAGATGGAAAAAGAAGCGTTCGTAAGAAGGGATTGCACATTGCAGCTCCCACCAGAGATAACCGCGGCTTTGAATATCGTGTGTGGCCGGGATAAGGTGACGTTAGAGGTTACAGAGGAGGGAGTGATTATGAGAAGGAAGGAGGTAAAGTAGAAGATGAAAAAAGGTGGAGAGGTACGGGACCTCTCCGATAATAGATTTGTCGGAGGGGATATAAAAAGTTGTTGGGGTAGCGATCTGAAGACACGGCTCTTCGGAGGAGCCAGTGAAGAGAGCTTAGGTATGGCGTGTGAGATAGAGAGCGACGGAGGGCTGGCATAGTCATGGATACTGAAACGATACGGATATCCGAAGCGGCATATCTAAAGGTACTGGAGCAGAGGCGGAAGATGGAAGCTACTCAGAAGAAGGTGGTAAGCATGAGAGAAGCATTCGATGCGCTGCTAAATGACATTATAGATGCGAAGGAGACGAGCGAGTAAGATGAGCAAAGAAACCGATGAGATAGCAGAACTGAAAGCGAGATTACATCAATTAGACAGAGTAAAGGCAAGGATAGAGAATTATGAACTAAAAACACGAGGTGGAGAAAGAGAGACAGACAGACAAATCCATCAGATGTTAATCTTCGTTCTTGAAATATTCAATCAAGAGGTGAGTGAGTAAGATGAGTGAATATGTCGAAAAGAGAACGACTGAAATATTTGAATGGCTGTATGTCGCATATGGCACGGATTCTGGGGTTCTTTTTGGTATTCCTGCAAAATATCAAACGGTCATAAAGTCGATAATAAAACTTGTACTCGAAGAAGAAGAGCTCAAAAGAGAAGAGGAGGGGACCAAGCAATGAGCGAAGAAGTCAGGACCATTCACGTAAACGCCTTACCGGTGGAAGTCAGTGTGAAGGTGACGAATGAGATAACGGCGAAGGGCGACCCGAAGCCTGCGGCGGAAGTCAAAGTGACCCGGCAGCTTGCAGATGCCTCGCAGGTAGAGACTATTATCAAGGATATCCTGAAGTTGGGTGTTGAGGAGACGAGCCATGCGATAAAAACTGCGTTGGGGGAGGAATGAGTGAGTGAAGATGGCAAAACATAAATGTGATTACTCCGTATTGGTGGATGTCGAAAATGCACTGGACGAAGCATACGAAGCAGGCTATCGTGATGGACATGATGATGCAGAGATAGAACTTGCGGAGGAGGTGTAAAGATGACTGAAGAAAATCTCGCTACAGATAAGCAAATCAAGAAATTGTATGCTCTCGTCTATAACACGGGCACCACGCCGAAAATGTTCCGAGAGGAGCGAGGCTTTGAGAACTATGCAAAGCTTTCCAGGGAGGAATGCAGCGCCTTTATCGAAGAGCTCGAAAAGAAAGAGCACTCGACTGAACCATCGCAACCGCAAAAGACGGTGGAGGAAGCAGCCGCAAACGCAAACACCGCAGCCAAGGACGGGAACGGAGAAGGAGATGGAACGAAGGAGCGCGTGCAAGCTGCTTTTCGGATAGCGAAGGAAGTGATATTTGAAGAGTTTGGAGAGCTGCAATTAAATGGTCCAGAGATGGCGGACTGTATCCTTCGTACTGCGCTTTCTGTATACATCGGCGCTGATAGGAAGGCTAAGAGTTATTAAAAGGAGGAAAGAAAAAATGGAACAACATGACGTCCTGTATCTGTTGGATAACGGCTATGAGAAACACGAAATTGATGCAATGGAGCGTGAAGAGTAAAAATGACTGAACTGAGTGCGGAAGCTAGGCAGGCTTTGACTGACCTGGCAGAGAAGTATCAGGATTTGAGGGAGGACGTAGAGGCGTTGCCTGAACCGGTTCGCAGCATAGCGAACTTAGTATTTATAAAAGCACGCTGAAACATCCTTTGCAGCCGGACAGGCTACCGGAAGGGGCGGCTTCGATGAGGCCGCCCTTCTTTTTTTTCTTTTAAAAAGACCTTCCAAAAGATATTGGAGACAGGATTAAGGAAGGATTAAATGTTCTTGAAGAAGTTCCATGGCGTAAAAAAGTAGATGCGGATATTAGAAAAATGGCGATAGTTTTAAATACTCCTCTCTGATAATTAATAACTACTCTCATATTGCTG
>Ga0307378_10008170_pt1 | contig 13943 bp, 9 predicted proteins | sample UN1MG_FD_202238 | JGI IMG/M metagenome (GOLD analysis project Ga0307378, IMG submission 202238) | Soil microbial communities from Risofladan, Vaasa, Finland - UN-1 | ecosystem: Environmental > Terrestrial > Soil > Coastal area > Acid sulfate soil | place: Finland: Risofladan, Vaasa | collected... | reverse complement strand
TGGGCCGCGTGGGTGCACGCACCCACCTTACGCACGAAGTCACTGAGCGACGGCGCGTGGCATATCACTGCGGGTTGTGGGAGGCGCCGGGAAAGCGCATCCTTTCACCGGAATCCCTTGACCGGAACCATCCGCCCCACAAACGGTTCAACAGAATCGGGCCGTAACCTTTTGGCGGCAGCGACACTGGCCGGACGCCTCGGATCGAGAGGGACGGCCATGGCGGACCTGTTAATACTACTACGCTACGTTCCGCGCGGCGGCCTTCCCAGGCCGCCGCGAACGCAGTTTATGCCTGTTCCTGGTGGCCTGGGAAGGCCACCAGGCGGACAACAAGGCAAAGTAGCGTTGTAGGATTAAGAGGCTGTTTCAAATCCCCTCTCCCCTGGCGGGAGAGGGCAGGGAGAGGGGGATAAGCGGGCTTATTCAGGGCTTGTCACCCTCACCCCCATCCCTCTCCCATCAAGGGAGAGGGAGTTAGGAAACAGCCCCTGAATAAGAAGTGATTTTTTCAATGAGCGGTTAAAGGAGATGCGGCTATGAAGAGCAAGGCAGTACTCGGCGTATTGTGGCTGCTGGCAGCGATGGCAATCGGACTCGCAAGCGCGTCGGCGGCAGAGAAGATCCATACGGATCCGAAGCAGCAATTGCCGGACCCGGACGGCAAGCCGGCGGACATGTCCAAGCCCGTCCAGGTGTTCATCCTGCTGGGCCAGTCCAACATGCTGGGCGCCGGCAAGATAGCCGGTGGGGAAGGGTCGCTGGAGAATGCGGTCAAGGCGAAGAACAAATACCCCTACCTTGTGGATGACGCCGGCAACTGGACCGAGCGGAAGGATGTCCGCAATGTGCGTGTCATGGGGAGCGGCACAGGAGCGATGCGGGAGTTCAACAACGAGTGGATGACGATCAAGGGCAAGACCATCGGCCCGGAGTACGGCATCGGGCATTACGTAGGGCATGCCACCGATGCGCCCGTCATGATCCTCAAGAGCTGCATCGGCAACCGCAGCCTCGGCTGGGACCTCCTGCCGCCGGGCAGCAAGTCCTTTGAGTTCGAAGACAAGGGCAAGGTCTGGACCTACGCCGGATACAAGCAATCCCCCATGCGCTGGGAGAAGGGCACTGAGCCCAAACCGGCCGGCTGGTACGCCGGCATGCAGTACGACGGCGACGTCGCCAATGCGAAGACGGTGCTTGCGAATCTCGACAAGTACTACCCCGGCGCGAAGGGGTACGAGGTCGCGGGATTCTTCCTCTGGCAGGGCGACAAGGATCGCTACGACGCCGGGCTCGCCGGCCGCTACGAGCTGAATCTCGTCCACTTCATCAAGCAGTTGCGCACGGACTTCAATGCCCCCAACGCGAAGTTCGTCTGTGCCACCCTTGGCCAAACCAAGAAGGGCGCCGGGGGGAATGAGGGAAAGATACTCGAGGCCCAGCTCGTGGTTGACGGCAGGATCGGCAAGTACCCGGATTTCAAGGGCAATGTGGCCTCTGTCTATTCCAATCCCTTCTGTCATGGCGGCGCCTCCAACGGCCACTACGGCGGCAACGCTGAAACCTATATGGATGTCGGCGAAGCCATGGGCCGGGCCATGGCGGCGCTGCTGAACCAGCCGAACGCGGGTGCGGCGGCAGCGGCAGCGCGTCCCGTCGATGACAGGAAGGCCAAGATCCTCGAAGAGAACCTGACGCGCCGGCTCACGCTGGCAAAGAACTACCTGAAGAGCGGCAGCACGACGAACGCGCGGCGGATCCTCTCAGACCTTGCGGAGAAGTGGCCCGACACGCCGCAGGGCCAGGAGGCGGCTCAACTGCTCGAGCCGGCCACCGACAAGTAAGAAGCGTCGCACGGTGGTGGCGAACATCCGAATGGAGAAAGGGCGCCTCATGCGTGAACAGCCGAACCGAAGAGCGTTTCTGCGCCGGGTGGCGCTGGCCTGTGGCGCGGCGGTGGGCGGGACGGCGGGCGCGGTCTGCCCGCACGACGCAAGGGCCGTCGAGCCCGTCGAGCGGACGGGCAAGCCGAAGTACAAGTTCACGCTGGCGGCTTACAGTTACCGAAGCCTGCTCAGCGGCAAGGAGCCCGAGTTGTCGCTGGAGGACTTCGTCCGCGACTGCGCCACGTTCGGGTTGGAGGGCACGGAACCGACCTCCTACTACTTCCCGCAACCGGTGACGAACGCGTACCTGTGCCGGCTGAAGGCGACCGCGTTCCGCCTGGGGTTGAGCATCTCCAGTACGGCCGTCGGCAACAACTTCTCGCGGCCGCCGGGCGAGCAGCGCGACAAGGAAGTCGCGCAGGTCAAGCAGTGGATCAACCACGCCCAGGTGCTGGGAGCCCCCGTGATCCGGATCTTCTCGGGTGCGCCGACCAAGCAGCAGACGGCGGACGAGGCCCACCGGCTGGCCGTCGAGGCGATCGAGGAATGCTGCGCGTATGCCGGGCAGAAGGGAATCGTCCTGGGCCTGGAGAATCACGGCGGCCTGACGAGCACCGCCGAGAAGATGTTGGCCATCGTCCGCGACGTGAAGAGCCCCTGGTTCGCGGCGTGGATGGACACCGGCAACTTCCACGGCGAGGACGTCTACGCCGAACTGGAGCAGATCGCGCCGTACACGATTCACGTCCAGGTCAAGGTCGTCACGTCCGAGCAGGGACGGGGCCGCCAGCCCACGGACTTCAAGCGGCTGCGCAGGATTCTCGACGGCGTCAACTATCGCGGCTGGATCTGCCTGGAGTACGAGGAGAAGGAAGATCCCCGCAAGGCCTGCCCGCGTTACCTCGAGCAGTTGCGCGAGGCCTTCTCCTGACCGGTTGGGAACGCATGGATTGCGGGGAAGGCTGCCCTTCTCTCCTCCGGCCCGGTCGCCTGACGCCCTGGATGCGGTATGGTACGCTTGGATGGGGATGCGTGCCAGTCCTGGGCTCATCTCGGACCGCTCAGGGCTGTTTGGCCGGCGTTAACATGCCGATGCGCCACTGGAACTGGCCATAGGCTTTGCCGGCCTTGTGCTTGTCGAACATGCCCTGGAAGATGAGCCTCAGGTTGGCCGGATCGACGGTCAACGTCTGATCGCAACCGTCGCGGATGAGTTCACCGTGGCTGACGTTGTCGGTCCAGGGTTCCACGCCGCGCGCCGGGCGGATGTTCTTCCATCCGGCGAACGGTCTGTCTGCCGTGTCGGCCACCGGCGTCCACTCACCGTCCAGGCGGTCGGCCAGATAGGCCTTGTAGTACCGCCGGCCGTTCTCCTCGATGATGGTCAGATACTTACCCGTGCCCTTGAGCCTGTACGTATGGCTGGCCTCGAAGATTTTGGCCTCGAGGGCGAGTTCGCAATGGTCGAAGCCCCTCGGGAAATCCTCCAGGTTCGTCCACAGCCGCCACATCTTGCCGTTGAGGCTGGTCAGGAACAGGTAGGCGCGCCGATCGTCGCAGATAATCCAGTAATCGAGCCCTCCGGTCTTGCGCGGGTCGTTCGGGCCGCCGTCAAGGATCGGCCGGCCTTGAGTCCACGAGTCGGGGTCGTCGATGGTGGTTGTCGTGGAAAAGGCGACCCACATGGATTTGGCGCCGGCCACGGCCATCTGGTAGATCAGATACCATTTCTTGTGCGGGGCGAAGTAGAAGACCTGCGGAGCGCAATAGTAGTCGCTATCGCTGACCTTCAGGATCGTGCGCCGGGACCGGTCGGCGTCTTCCCATCCGGCGAACGAGCAGTACTCGATGGCCGATCTGCCCGGCAGTTTGACGGTCATGAAGACGTGCCACTTCCCTCCGTAGAAGACCACGGTGGGGTCCTTCTGTGCCCGGCTGGGATCGCGCTCACGCTTCTCGGGAGCGATCAGCGGGGCGCTGTATTCCCACATGGCGGGGACTTGGAACGCAGCCGGCTGGGTCGGATCCTGCGGCCGCGGCTCGGCGGCCCGGCCGGCGCGTGCGGCAGCGCCGATCAGAACCAGTGCCGCTGCCGCAATCGTGCAGGTGATAGCGTACTTCATGGCGACGTCACTCCCCTTGGTTCAATCGGTATCGGCTTCACCGCACAAGGCGGTATTCCGGGCGTATCCCGCGGACAGGATACGGTTTCCGTGTCTTGCCCGGCCGCCTGACGCCAAGGAGCCGTAGCGCCGGGGGGGTCGAAACATGGTCACCCTGCGGGCTGACCATGCCACACGCCGTAGCGCCGGGGGGGGTCGGAACATGGTCACCCTTTGGGATGACCATGCCACCCGCCGTAGCGCCGGGGGGGTCGGAACATGGTCACCCTGCGGGCTGACCATGCCACCCGGCACCCGACGGCTACTTCTTCGGCAGCAGTTCCAGCATGGATTGGCCGCATGCCTGGCCGATGCGGTTGTACCAGATCGCGCTGCCGAGGTAGTGGTACGGCCGGTCCGAGCCGGTCTTCTTCCACTGCTCGAGGTTCTCGCGCCACGTGGGGTACAGTTCCCAGGCGGCCTTGTCCACCAGCAGGTCGGTGCGGAAGGCCTTGACGTTGCCCTTGAACTCCGGCACGTCGTTCATCGCCAGTTGCGCCGTCCGCACGGCCAGGCATCCGCCCTTGGCCTCGTTCAGCCCGTTGGTGCCGATGGCGGCGATGACGAAGGGCAGATTCGGGGCCTTGAGGTCCTTGCGGACGTCGTTGATGAAGTGCTTCATGTTCGACGCGTACTCGGCCGGCGCCTGGTCGCCGAACTGGTCGTTGAACCCCTGGAACCAGACGAACCCGGCCGGCTCGAGCGTCTTGCCCTTGAGCGCGGGGAAGAGGCTCTCGCAGTTGTCGAAGACGTCTTTGACCTCGGCCATCATGTTGCGGTAGGACGATCCGTACGGCTTCCTGATGTCGTCCATCGTCGGCAGGGGATCGGTGCGTTTGCGTTTCTCGTTGTTCTGCTGGGCGCGTTTCTGCGCCTGGGCCAGTTCGGCCTGGAGGACGTCGTCGCTCGGCATGCCGGCCGAGGGCGACCGGAAGAGTTTGTACAACGAATGGCCGCCCCACGCGGCCTTGATCAGCACGACCGGTTCGTCGAAGCGATTGCCCATCGCATGGCCGAACTCCAGTTCCACGCCCGTGCGTCCCGGCGAGCCGTAGCCGATCGTCAGCGGTCCGTTGCGGCCCAGGAACTTGATGAACACGTCGTCGCGCACGATCCACTTGCCGTCCTTGCGCAGGTGCGCGAACAGGTCCTGGGTCCTGGCGTCGGTCGCCTGGTGATCCAGCAACTCGTTGTTCGCCTTGCCCTCCATGTTGGACTGACCGGCCAGGATGAACACCTTGACCGTGCCCGCCGCACCGAACAGCGGCGCGGCGAGAACGCCCAACACCAGGGCCGTCACGACCATCATCGTCCGCAGCGTCTTCATCGTCGTCTCTCCGTTATCCCAGGGACCCTTCCCATCGGGCGACCGTTGTCCGGCCTGGCCGCCCGACGCCCTGGATGCTGCATGGTACGGTTGGATCGGGGTGCGTGCCAGCGGAAAGGCAGGCGCGGAGCGGCGTCGAGGATGCAGGGTGGGTCCTGTGGACCCACGCCGATTCACAAGGTCATGGCCGCGCGGGTGCAGAGTTTACCCGCCGGGGCGGGCACTCACCTTACGCACTGATCGGCGGCGCCTGGCATGTTACTGTGGGTTATTCCGGTCCCCAGAAAACTGTATCCTGTCCCTGGAAGCCCATCCTTCAGGCCCAGGGCCCAGAGCTTCTCGAAGTCGCCGGCGCCCGTCCATTCCTGAAACCGCCGTTGGGCCGAGGAACTCGAACAGATGCCTGTGGCATTCAGGGCGTTCCATTGACACCCCGTGCCCAGAACGAAAAAGATCGCGTCCATCGCATCCCGCTCGGGCACCCGTGGGTTGTGGCACCCCAACGGGTGCGGCTTCCGGGGCGGAAGCAACGGTTCGATCTTGGCCCACAGCGCATCGGAAATCCGCCACTTGTTGGACACCGGCTTCTTCGGCCGCTGGTTCTTCATCGTGGCTCTCCTGCGGAGCGCCCGTGTGCCACAGGTTGCATCGGCAAAATACAGTCTGATGGGATAGGCTCTAAAGATTGGCCTTGACAGCGCCGAGCCGATAAGTACAATAGGTGGCACGATCCCTGCAGGGGGAAGCCGAAGCGGGCAGTAGCGATTCGAGTTGAGGCCGCGTTTCGCTAGGTCAGTCTTGGAAGCAGGAGGTACCGATGGCTAAGAAGAAAGCTGCCAAGAAGAAGGCGAAGAAGAAGCCGAAGAAGAAGCCGAAGAAGAAGGGTCCGGGCGGTTTCGGCGAGTTCTTTCGTTCGGCAAGCGAACGCGCACGGTAGCCTGTTTCTGTGCCAGTCTGTTCGTTCAGACTACTGCGCTGTCTACTCGCTTGGGATGCTCCTCTCGTGGTTCGGCAGGGTTTTCGACCGTTCCCAGTCGATCCGAGCGTTCGCCAGGCGTGGCATAGACGCTCGGGATCGGCCATCGCACCAGGCTGTCTGCTCAGTCTTCATGGCGGAGGCGTCTGTTTGTCGGGCTCACTGGCGTTGGTATCCTGAGTTCGTTTTCGAGAACATTGCGGCACGCCTAAGCAGGCAGCTTCGGCAGGCCGATCGCCCCACGTTGATAGGCTTCGGCGGCATATACGCCAAGATTGGTCTGACAGCAGACCACGTTGCCGTCGCGGTTGGTGTTACCCCACAACGGATTCTCCTCCTCGATCCACTTGGTAGACCACCTTCCCGCAATGTGCCGTGGAATGTCTCAATCGAGCGCGAGACCTGCACAGACCAAACCCTCGTGGCCCGTGGTTCCTTCTACGACGTGGCCAAGCAGGAACCTGTGGGGCTGCTGATCTGGAGGCGAGGGGCCGAGCAAACACACTAGGTAGAGGACATGTCGTCAATGAATGCTGTCACTCAAGAGATCGCCGACCACGTACAGGACCCCTCAACACCATTCGGCATCTACCATTCGGGCGCCAAGGTGGATGTCATGCCATCTCTCTCGTGCTTCCTTCGATCGAGTATGGATGAGGTCCGGCTGCGATACGCTGCGGAATGCTCACGCAAGACGCTGGCGATCATCGATATGGACGACGCAGACTACTTCAGACGCGGCCTTCTGCGGCGAGAAGTGTCAGGGATGATTGACTACGCGCACCAACGAGACCATTCCGCCCACACACTCTACAACTACCTTCTTGGGTGGTACGTGTACGCTTTCTCGGAGCGGATCCGTGAGGCTCTCAAGAAGCACTTCGTCTTCCGCGGGTGGACCGGCGGTCCCAAGGACTTCGGCGACCTGTGGCCGTTTGCCAGCCTGACTCACGACGTGGGGTACCTGTTCGAAGGGGCTCTATCCCCGTTGACTGTGGGTGGGAAGCACACGCATATGCAGATGGCACTGGACGTCGTCCGAGACTACTTCACGCACGACTTGTGGGCTGCCTGCGGGTTCCATTCTGTGTGCGAACGCAATCGCCTCCTCGAGCTATCTGGGACCTCCCCGCCGCAGTTCCTAGGCGAGTCCCTCACCGCAGTGGCGGATGGCCTTCGCGGCATCGGGGATCTGGACTCGCTGAGAGATGCCGTGGTCGAAGAGAGAAAGTCCAAGGGTTTGGCGGCTCGGGGTTCCGACCATCTGGCTGCGGAAGAGGGACTGCCAGGAGATGCGTTCGACGTGTGGCGCAAGCACTACGAGTACTACGGATTCCCGTTGATGGGTCAACGTATCACGCGGCTTGAGCGTGCGTTTGAGTTCATGCTCTCTGAGGGACTTGGAGCGACGGGCTTGAGGCTGCTCGATCATGGCATCTGCAGCGGGCTCCTGATGCTCCAGATGTCGACTTACTACTTCAGGGTGCACTTCGGCCTTGGCTCGTCAGGGCCGGACCCCGCTTACGACCGTGATATATGGCAGCGATTCAGAGACCGGTACAACGGTTCCGCTGGACAGTACGAATGCCTCTGGTGGTGGTCCGCCATTCTCTGGGGTACGGCAGCAACAGCCTTGCATAATGCTCAACAGCTTGACGCGAGTTGGCCGGACGACATCGGAGAAACCGAGCAGCTGCCGATCGATGAGGATCCGCTCGCCTACCTTGGCATCCTGGTGGACTGCCTTCAGGAGTGGGACCGATACACGGTCTCCAGGGAGCCCGTGATTGGCGGATCGATGCCACTGCAAGGCGTGGATGTTGAGTTGGGACACGACAGCACTCACGTGGAGATTGACTACCATGACGAGCGAGTCGCCCAGTCGGTCAAGCATGGGCTTGACCTGGCTCTGGCTGACTGGGAGCATGTCGTTTCGATTCTGTAGCCAAGGTGTTGGACAGTATCGATGTCTGGATGAAGTCACGCGGAGGGGCTTAGGTACCCACCCTCGATCTTCCAAGTGCCAATGTAGCCCCACCAACAACCTGTGTCACTCATTGCGAGTTCACTCGGCCTAGGGTGCGTTGCGTCGAGGTAGGACTCAAGCGGCAGCAGATTCCGGCGACAGGATGCCCTTTTCTCCTCTGGCCTGGTGGCCCGGTCGCCTGACGCCCCAGGTATTCTGTTGTACGAGGTCATCCCTATGCGTGCCAGAAGGAAGGCGGGCGCGAAGCGGCATCGAGCATGTACGGTGGGTCCTGTGGACCCACGCTCATTCATAAGGTCCTGGGCCGCGCGGGTGCGAGCACCCACCCTACGCACGGAGTTACTGAGCGACGGCGCGCGGGATGTTACGGCGGGTTGTTCCGGCCCCCGGAAAACGGTATCCTTTCCCCGCAGACAGGGAGGGAACGATGCGAAACGGTGCCGCACCTCGCGCATGTGTGTTGATTGCCGCTTTTGCGGCAGTTCTCCCGTGGGGCACGGCTCGGGCCGACGCCATGCCCGAGAACCTGGCTCCCCGAGCGAAGGTCTCGGCGAGCAGCCAGTTCAGCGATGCGTATCGCCCGGAGATGGCCGTCAGCGGCGCCGTTCCGTCCGAGTTCCAGCAGGACAAGGATTGGGCGGTCCGAGGCACGCAGGACGGGGAGTTCGCGCTTCAGTGGAGCAAACCGGTCGACGCGGCCCAGATCATCTACTACGCCCGGGTGACCAGTTCGCTGCTGGAGTGCTTCAAGGACTACGAGGTCTATCTGAACGGGGCCAAGCAGCCGGTGGTCCGGGGCACGCTGGCGCGTCGCCGCGGTCCGCAGGCGATCGACTTCCCGAAGCAGAAGGTCACGCGCATCCGCATCAAGTTCCTTTCCTCGCACCCGGATTCGCCCAATCCGGGGGCTGCGGAGATCGCCGTGTATGCCTCGCCGGTCACCGCGAAGCAGCTGGCCGAGATGCGGATTCCGGCAAGCGAGAAGACGCCCGAGGCCCGGGCCCTGCGGCAGGCGTTGCTGGACGGCACGCTCGGGTTCACCGACATCCTGACGGTGAAGCGACGGCCGCTGAACATCTCCCACGTCTACGTGTACCACGTCGAGGGATTCCGGCCCGGCGGCGGGCTCTACATCTATTCGTCGAAGGAAGACAGCGCGAGGTGCATCTTCGATGCCGGCGAGGGCATGATCACCACGGCCGATCTGTCGTATGATGGGAAGGAAGTGGCCTTCGCCATGCGGCGGGGCGGGCATGTCGGCTCGAGGCCGGTCACCCATATCGAAGACATCTCGCGTTACAAGGACGAGAAGAGCAACTACCAGATCTTCAGGATCAACATCGACGGCACCGGCCTGGAGCAACTCACGCACGGCCCGCACAACAACCTTGACCCGGCCTGGTTGCCGGACGGCGGCATCGCGTTCATCTCGGACCGCAAGCCCGCCTACGCCTACTGTTACGTGGTCACCTCGCCGGTCCTGTATCGCATGGAGCGCGACGGGTCGAAGCAGAGACGGCTCTCGGCCAATTACCTGATGGACTTCACCCCTTCGGTCCTCGACGACGGGCGGATCATCTACACCCGTTGGGAATACGTCGACCGCCCTGCATGCCCGATCCAGAGCCTCTGGACGATCAACCCCGACGGCACGTGCCTCAGCGGCTTCTACGGCAATCGGATGATCTCGCCGGGCACGTTTATGGACGCCCAGCCCATCCCCGGAACGAACCAGGTGATCGCGATGGCGACCAACCACAACGGCTCGTGCCGGGGCGGCATCGTCGCCATCGATCCCGCCAAGGGGGCCAACGGCCGCGAGGCCGTCAGGAACCTCACCCCGGAGATCGACATCTACGCCCACCGAATCGGCGGCGGGCCGTGGGGCAACGGAATGCTCGACACCGGCGTCCGGGGGACCTACGAGAAGCCCCTGGCCGTCGATGCCGAGCGGTTCCTCGTTTCCAAGGGCGGCACGATCCAACTCCGCGACTTCGATGGGAACGCGGTCTCGCTGCTCTCGCCGGCCGAGGGCATGGGCTACTACTGCCCGATGCCGATCCGCCCGACGAAGCGGCCCCCCGTCATGGTCGGCACCACGTGGGACCGCAGCATCGCGTTGCCGGAAGACGGCAGCGTCTCGGGCGAGTGGGCGACCGTGTACGTGCAAGACGTCTACGAGGGCCTCGAACCCGACGTGAAGCGAGGCGAGATCAAGCAGATTGCGGTCGTCCAGGAGATTGAGAAGAGCACGCACACGCCGCAGAACAACAAACGGCTGGACGGCCCGGGTATGCGAAACATCGCAGTGTTCGGCTTCCAGTTTCCGTTGGTGTCGTGCGGGGCGACGTACGCCCCCAAGAAGGTCTGGGGCTTCGCCGATGTCAAGGCAGACGGCAGCGCCGCCTTCAGGGTCCCGTCCGAAGTGCCGATCTACTTCCTCGCGCTGGACCGAGAGGGTCGGGCGCTGCAACGCATGCGGTCGTTCACCCACCTGATGCCGGGCGAGGTTCAGGGGTGCGTCGGATGTCACGCCGATCGCAACGCCGTCACGTCGCGCGGCGGCGCGCCGCATACGATGCGCGGCGCCGTCCAGGACCTGACGCCGCCCGCCTGGGGGGTCAAGGGGTTCAGTTATCCGGAGGTCGTCCAGAGCGTACTCGACCGGCACTGCATCGAGTGCCACAACGAGCAGGAGCAGCCCGGCAATGTCGATCTGACCGCCGACATGACCGACTTCTTCAGCGTCTCGTACGATGTGCTGTGCCGGACCGGGACGCAGGCCGAGCAGAACTGGATCCTCCACGGCAGTCCGTCGGGGCCCGAGTATGACAAGGTCCGCGGCATGAGCCCGTATGTCGAATGGATCTGGACGATCAACGGTGCGGGGCACAACGTGCTCGAGATCGCGCCTCGGCGATGGGGGAGTCCGGCCAGCAAACTCGCCGAGATCATCCGAAGCGGCCACCCCGACAAGGACGGAAAGCCTCGCGTGAACGTGCCGGATGAGGACCGGCGGAGGGTCTACCTCTGGATCGACCTGAACGTCCCTTACTACGGCACCTCGTCGTCGAACCACAAGGCCCGGCTGGGCAGCCGGCGGATGATGCCGCTTCACCTCGATTCGACCCTGAAGGAAGTCGCCTCGCGGCGTTGTGCCGGTTGCCACAAGAGCGGCATCCCTCGCAAGTTCTACACGCGGGTGATGAAGCCGGAGAACAACAGCTTCCTCCTGGCACCGCTCTCGAAGGAAGCCGGGGGCACCCAGCAATGCGGTCAGCCGGTGTTCCAGTCGAAAGACGACCCCGATTACCGGAAGATACTCACGTCATTCGAGCCGGTCCATGCGTTGCTGAAGCAACGCCCAAGGGCCGACATGAAGAGCTACAATCTGATGTGACTACGCCAAGCCCCCGCATGTGCTTCGCAATGGCGCACAGGCTGGCGGGCTCACGTCTTGCCGCAGGAGAATTCCGGGGACGGGTATTCCCGGCGTGTCCCGGGGGACTGGAGACACTTTCCTCCTCTGGCTCGGTCCCCTGACGCCCGGGACGCTGTATGGCACGCCTGGATCGGGGTGCGTGCCAGAGGAAACGCAGCCGCCGGCCCGCGCGATCGGTTCCGAAGGCGGTGACGTCCAGGACACCAGTGGGTAGGGTGGGTGCTTGCACCCACCCTACGGCTCCCAGAGCCCAGAGTTCGGCGCGGCGAACAAAGTGGCCAAAACCCGACCCCCCCTCGGGGGAAAAATCCGGACCCCGCCTAAATCGTAACGCCTTGCGCCACAAGCACTTAGCCACCCACCGCTAACCCGGCAACCCTCCAAGACGGGCGCAAATCGGAGCGCGCCATCCTTTTATGGAGCGGGCGTGTTGCCCGCGGCCGGGGCGAGTCGCCATGCCCAAGCGCGCCGTCAAACGATGCACGACGTGCGGCCGGGTCAAGCCGCTGACGGCGTTCTCCCCCGGCAAGCACTGTCGCGGCGGCCGGAGGGGCCAATGCAGGGCCTGCAGGGCCGCGTACATGCGGCAGTGGCGGCGGCAGAACCTGGAACACGCCCGCGCCAAGGCCCGGCGGCAGAACCGCAAGCGGCGCGACTATCTCGTCGCCTATCGCCGCACACCCGACCGCCGGCTCAAACAGGCCGTCCGCAACACCTCCTACTGGGCCGTCGAGGCCGGTCTTCTCCCCCGCAAAGACCGTTGCGAACGATGCGGCGCAGGCGGCAAGGGGGTGCGACTCAACCGCCACCATCCCGATTACACCGACCCCCTGCGCATCGTGTGGCTGTGCACGCCGTGCCACGGCGACGTGCATCGGAAGGCACCGGAGAGTGACGGAGCATGCAGGGTGGGTCCTATGGACCCACGCTGATTCATAAGGTCACGTGCGGCGTGGGCGCAAAGTCTACCCGCCGGGGTGGGCACCCACCCTACGGTTTCAGACTGCCGTCGAGGCAAAGCACGTCGCCGGCTTTGGGCCGGAAGTCGGTCACCTTGTCGCCGTAGCGGACGCGGAGCGCGTGGCCGAGGTCGGAGCGGATCGTCGCCTCGGCGAGTTTCCCGTCCTTCCACGCGATGTCCACCTCAAAGCCGCCGCGGGCGCGGAGGCCTTTGACGCTTCCGGCGGCCCAGACATTCGGCAGCGATGGCAGCAGATGCACCCCGCCGGCGTGGCTTTGGAGGAGCATTTCGCACACACCGGCGGTCCCGCCGAAGTTGCCGTCAATCTGAAAAGTCCTGCCGGGCCAACAGGCGTTAAAGAAGTTGGGAAAGGCGTTGCGGCCGAGGAGGCGGGCGTAATACCCATAGGCCTGCTCACGGTCGAGCAGCCGAGCCCAGAGAGCGGTCTTCCAGGCGTTGCTCCACCCCACGTCGCCTTCGGAGCCGCGCGCCTCGAGCGATTTCACCGCCGCGGCGGACAACTCCGGCGTCGCCGCCGGCGAGATCTGTCTTCCCGGGAAGACCGCAAACATGTGGGAAACGTGACGGTGATGGTCGTTGGGGTCGTCGCGGTCGGTTTCCCACTCCTGGAGTTGCCCCCACTTGCCGATTGCCGGCTTCAAGAGCCGCTCGCGCATGTCGGCAATCCTGTCGCGGTGCTGCCGGTCGATACCGAGCGCATCGGCGGCCTCGATGGTGTTGGTGAACAGGTCGTAGACGATCTGCTGGTCGTAGGATACGCCGTCCTCCGTCGGCCCGTGCTCGGGCGACCAGCCGCCGGCGACGACCAACGTCCCGTCCTCGCGTTTCTTCAAGCGGTCTTGCCAGAACTCACAGACTTCCTTGAGCACCGGGTACGCCATCTTCCTCAAGTACGTCTTGTCCTGCCCGAAGGCATAGTGCTCCCACAGGTGCTGGGCGTACCAGGCGCTGCCGGGCTTGTTCCACTTCCAGCCGTGGCCGCCGTAGATGTTGTGCGAGGTCCGCACGGTCCAGCCGCGGGTGTCGCCGAACTCGCCGGCGGCGCGGGTGGCCTTGCGGCTGGGTTCCCGCAGGTTCTGGATCATGGTCAGAAGCGGCTCGTGGCATTCCGGCAGATTGGCCGGCTCGGCCGGCCAGTAGTTCATCTGGATGTTGATGTTCGTGTGGTAGTCGCTGTGCCA
>Ga0307378_10008168_pt1 | contig 13944 bp, 9 predicted proteins | sample UN1MG_FD_202238 | JGI IMG/M metagenome (GOLD analysis project Ga0307378, IMG submission 202238) | Soil microbial communities from Risofladan, Vaasa, Finland - UN-1 | ecosystem: Environmental > Terrestrial > Soil > Coastal area > Acid sulfate soil | place: Finland: Risofladan, Vaasa | collected... | reverse complement strand
CCGCATCGACCTTGGCCGAGCCGCATCCGATGAAGTTGCCCATCTTGATGACGACCTCGTCCCCCGCCCTGATTCCAGGGTCGAACGAGTCGATTGCGTCGGGTGGCAGGTACTTGCCCTTCATGTGTCCCTCAGCCTTGCGGAGCACTATCTGCTTCTTGGAGTCCATGGCGACGAGCATCCTCGCGCCGTCCAGCCTGAGGACGAGCTCGTGTCGCCTGGTGTCCAGGTCGTACCTGAGCAATGCGACCCTGTACCCGTCGATTATGACCTCCTCGGAACGGTCGTCGCCAGAAGTCTTGTTGAGGACGACGACATCGGGGACGATCTGTTGCACGCCGAACTCCTTCAGGAACAGGTATCTCAGCTTCTTCTTCGTCCCGTCCATCGCCAGCCGGACATCGCCCGGGGGCAAGAGCTGCACCTCTCTGCCCTGCTCGCCGCACTTGCCGCAGCTGGGGCCTATGAGCGGTACGTTGCACTTGCCGCACCAGAAGAGCTTCGCCAGAACGTTGTATTGGCGCATCCGCCCCGAGCTATGTCGCATCGGATAATAAGCTTCTTGCCTCACCGTCAACTCGGTAGAGTCAGCCTTCCTTGCAGTCGCCCTTGCAGTCGCAGGGCTCGTCTAGGAACGCTGGATATCTGAGATGGGCGATTATGCTGCCCTCCCAGTCGAATATCTTGCCAGGGTTCATGATGTCGTTGGGGTCCAGGGCCCTCTTGATCGCCTTCATCGCGCCGAGTGAGTCCTTTCGCTCGATCTGCATGTACGGCGCCTTCGTGATGGACACTCCGTGCTCGCCAGTTACCGTCCCGCCGAGCTCGAGCACCTTGTCGTAGATCTCCCCGACCGCCTTCTCGGCTGCCCACCAGCTCTCCTTGGAATAGGGCTCCACGAGCATCTTGGTGTGCAGGTTGCCGTCGGCCGAGTGGCCGTATGTCCCCACTATGACGCCGTTCGCCTTGGCTATGTTCTGGAACGCCTCGACGGCCTCGGGTATCTTGGATATCGGGACGGACATGTCGTCCGCGAGCGCCACGGAGACGAACTTCTCGCCATACCTGCTAAGCGACGGCATTATGGCCTTCCTGGCCTGGGTCCATTCGTTGATCTTCTTCTTGTCGCTGGAAGCCTCTGTGGAGAACGCGCCGCTCTTGCGGCAAATCTCCTCGACGATCTTCATCTCCTCATCGACCGCCGCAGGATGGCCGTCCACCTCTATCATGCAGATGGCCTCGCAATCTGGCAGGCCGACATTCATGCACTTGTTGACCGCCTTGATCGTCACGGAATCCATCAGTTCAATCGCCGACGGCAGAAGCGGCTTGGCGATGATGTTCGAGACGCACCTGCCAGCGTCGACAAGTGAGTTGAACGCGGCGACGGTCATCGCGGAGGCTCTGGGCTTGACCGTGAACCTGAGCGTGATCTCCGTTATGACACCCAATGTGCCCTCGCTGCCCACCATGAGCCTGTCGAGCTGGTAGCCGGACGAGTTCTTCAGCGTCCTCGTGCCAGTGTGTATGATCTCCCCGGTCGGGAGGACCACCTCCAGTCCGAGGACGTAGTCGCGGGTCGCGCCGTACTTGATCGCCCTCATGCCCGAGGCGTTGGTGGCGACCATGCCGCCTATCGTGCAGGCTTCAGCGCTCCCTGGCGTGGTCGGGAACCAGAAGCCGTGCTTTCCGAGCTCGGCATTGAGGGTGTCGTAGATGACTCCGGGCTCTGCGACGCAGTACAGGTCCTCCACACGCATCTCCTTGATCTTGTTCATGCCCGTCAGGTCGAGTATGATGCCGCCCTTGAGCGGCACGGTGTGCCCGCACATGGCGGTTCCTGCCCCCCTGGGCACTATCGGCGTGAGGGTCATGTTCGCGAGCTTGACTATCTCGGACACCTGCTCCGCCGTCGCAGGTCTGACGATGACATCGGGAGTTTTGTGATGGATGGATGCGTCGAAGCCGTACACGTAGAGGTCCGCAATCTCGGTCGAGTATCGCTCCTTGCCGACTATCCTCTCTATCTCCTCTACGACTCCGTCCTTCATATGCACCATCGACCGCTAATGCCCCTGGCGGATAAAATCATTTTCACGAATATGGACCAACATCCTCCGGCGCATGGCGAAGCAATAAGTACATCCTTCAAGATGTTTCGACCGGTAATCCCGATGTTGAAACTGATCATATTCGGCCCGCCCAGTGCCGGCAAGGGCACGCAGGCGCAGAGGCTGTCGAAGAAGTACGGCATCCCACAAATCGCCACGGGCGACCTCCTCAGGGAGGCGGTGAAGAACAAGACGCCTCTCGGGGTCAAGATAAAATCGTATCTCGACAGTGGCCGCCTCGGCCCGGACGACCTCATCGTTCAGCTGATATCGGACAGGGCGTCTCAGCCAGACTGCGTGGGCGGATACATCCTCGACGGTTTCCCCAGGACGATGGGCCAGGCTGAGGAGCTGGACAAGATGACCGCGATAGACCTCGTTCTCAACATCGTCGTCGAGCTGGAGGCGCTCGTGGAACGGGCCGTCGGCCGCCGGATATGCCCGAAGTGCGCGGCGGTGTACCACGTGAAGTTCAACTCACCGAAGGCGGAGGGCGTGTGTGATAGCTGCGGCTCGGCTCTCATCCAGAGGGACGACGACAAGGAGCATACGGTCCGCAACAGGCTGAAGATATACACGGAGCAGACGGCGCCGCTCGTCGAGCACTTCCGGAAGAAGGGCAACATCGTTGACATCGACGGCTCGACCGGGATTGACGGCGTGTTCGACCAGATGGTCGAGGCGATAGACCGCTTGGGGAAGTGAGCCGCCGAGTCGGCCGAGGGCGGGAGTCGAAACCTCTTAAATATCGGGACTGGAATAGCCAACTCCGCCAAAGAAGCCCCGTAGTGTAGCGGTCAATCATGCGAGACTCTGGATTGTGTATCTCGCAAGGAGAGATCTTGCGACGGAGGTTCGAATCCTCCCGGGGCTACTCCTTCTACCCATCTTCGATTCTACTCCCTGCATGCGCAATTCGAAACAGGCAGAGCCGGCGTCTCATCCTGGAATCCTCCTATCGGAAACCTTTATTGGTCGTATCGACGTTTTAATGCCAGTTTGTTGTGGGAGATTCGCATGACGGAAAGAAGGAAGATCATCTCTGCTCTGATATTGACCACTTTGATCGTGCCAGTGCTTGCCACCTTTGCCGCTGCGGGTGACTACACAGTGGGCTGGGAGGCGGCGTTCCTCGTCGAGGATTGCGATTCCTACAGCACTTACGAATCACATTGCGCTATCAATGAGAAAGGGGACATCGTGGTAGCATGGAAGCAAAGCAACGGTTCGGGGACGAATCTCTATTCAAGGTTGTACCTCGTGGGTGAAGGATGGTCAGTGGCAGAAGTGGTGGAGGACACTTCAACCTATGTCAAATGGCGGGACGTCGCAATCGACAACGCTGGAAATGCACTTGTTGTATGGACGCAGTTCAATGGGACAACAACATTTGAGGATATGTGGTCCAACCGCTATGTTAGGGGTGTCGGTTGGACTGGTCCCGAACCCATTGAGGATGATGGCACGGTAGCCAGCAACCATATAAATGTATTGATGGTTGACGGCGGTTATGCGGCGGTCGTCTGGACCAGTTATGTTCCTCCCAAGAGAGTCATGATCAGCGAATATGAGGTTGGCATCGGATGGAGCGAACCATCCGTCCTGGATGATGGTGGCACCACTGAAGCATACTCGCCATCAATAGATGCCGATGGAGAGGGAAACGTCATCGCCGTATGGTGCCAGTCTGAATCTCCGGAGTGCTCGATATGGTCAAAACGCTACGAACCGTCGAGCGGCTGGGGGGACGCTGAGAAGGTGGCCGACCACGCATACTTCGCCTCGCCTGTCATTGCCGTCGGCGACGGCGGTAATGCGATGTGCGTATGGCGTCACTACAACGACACCTCGGGCTTCAACGAGGTGCGATCCTGCGCCTATGAAGCCGGTGTCGGCTGGGACGTCCCGGTCTTGCTGACAATCGTTGCCTACGCCGTCGATATGGCTCCCGTAGTCGATGTCGACAGGGACGGCAACGCATTGGCGGCCTGGTGGAAAGACAGTATCTCGTTTGATGAAGGCGTTTACTCAAGAGCGTACGATGTTGGAGATGGCTGGGGGGACCTGGTGGTCGTGGCCTATTCGGGTCCGGGTTCCGTTTCATATCCGGAGGTGGAGGTCGCCATGACCGACGAGGGCGAAGCATTACTGATATTCCTATATGACGACGGCATATTCCAGGATGTGCGCGGTACAGTGTACGGCCCCACCGGAGGATGGGCGCCATCCGAACAGCTCAACAAGGATGGTCTGGGAGACGTTGGAGGGATTGCGCTGGCCATCGATGGGAACGGGAACGGTTTCGCTCTTTGGACGCAGGTGGATAGCGCCAGGAGTGATGTATGGGCGGCTCGATATCTCGCGCCCGATGAAACGCCTCCATCCGTGATGATCGAGAGCCCCGAAGACGGCTCGACAGTGGATTCGTCGACGATAAGCGTCACTGGCCTCACGGAACCAGGCGTGTATCTCACTGTGAACGGGCTCGTGGCCGCCGTCGAGGATGACGGGTCGTTCGCGTGCAACATCGCCATCGCCGAGGGAGAGAACACGGTCACGGCTACAGCCACTGACCCGGCGGGCAACTCGGCTAGTGTGTCAATCACTATCACTTACGAGGTCGCAGAGAACACTCTTGAGGGCGATTTGGACGAGATGAAGGATGAGCTGAATAACACGAGAGATGACCTTGCGGATGCCCTGGAAGATCTCGAAGACGCAGACAGCAGGATAGACTCCCTCTCCGCACAGATGATGGCGTTGATGATAGTGGCCGGCTTACTCGTGGTGCTGTCGGCCGCGATGATCGTTATGTCACTCGTCCTCAGGAAGAAGATGGGCGGAACTGGTGGAAGCCCTGAAGGGCAGGAGACGCCTCCCCCTCCGGAATGATCGCCTTGCGCAGTCGGGCATAGCGCGATTCTGCGAGGATATCTGCAGCTCTATTCATTCCTCTTCCGAAGCAGGATTCCGAACATCACCAGGATGATGATCACAGGGATCAAGACGTGTCCGAACTCCGGGATCACGTGCACTTCCATCAGCGGGTAGTTGTCGTAGGTGTTGCCATCTATGTCGTAGGCCGTGTCGCCGATGCCATCCGCCGGTGCAGTGTCCACACCAGAGTAGTCGCTCCAGTAGTTGCCCTCAGCGCCATCGTCCCATTGGTTGAGGTCGGTCTCAGTGTCGCCTGCCTGGACGACGTTGTCGATGAAGTTGTTGTGGTGAATCGACACGCCCTTGCAGCCGCTCAGGCTCACACCCTCATAGTTCTCGCGGAATTCGTTGTACATGATGTTCGATTGAGTGTCTATGGCGGTGTTCATCACGCGGTAATCGATCCCGCACGACGCAGCGTAGTTGTTGTAGGAGATGCTGCAGTTGGTGATGTCGACCTGGCGTGAGTACACGATGTTGACTCCGTTGTTCAGGTTCGACTCAATCGTGCATCTCTCTACGGTGAAGCCTATGCCGCTCAAGAGGTCAAGGCCCATCCTTCCGCATCCGCTGATGGTACTGTTGGCGATCGCGAAATCATCCACATAAGAGACCGACACTCCGTTGTACAGTGTATCGGCGACCGTGATTCGTTCGACCGTCACATCTTCGCAGTAGCACAACTGTACGCCGACGTCGCACTCGGAGAAGCTCATGTCTGAGACGGCGACGCCCACGCAGTTGGCGAATATGAGCTGGCCGACTGAATCGCCGTCGTATGCGACGTCTGCGTCGTCGACGACATAGTGAACCGGCAACTCGTTCACCGTGTTGTTCTGCGGAATGGTGTGGGAGTTCGAGTCCGCCAGGACGCTAACCCACAGGTCTATTCCGCATCCCGTCATCGTGTTGTTCCAGACGGTGGTTTCCTCTGAGTTCCAGATTAGTATTCCACCATCGGATACCGAGGACAGATTGTTGTTCTTGATCGTGACATCATCGGCCCACCCTACAGTTATTCCGTAGTTACAGGTGGTGACATTGTTCCCATCAACCGTAATGTTCACCGAGGGGGAGGAGTAGACTTCTATCCCAAACCTGTCGTTGGAAGAACCAGATTCGATCGACACTGTGTTGTTACTGATCAACACGTCGTTGGACCCTGTCGTGTAGACACCCTTCTTCAGCCAGCCAGTGAGCGTGCAGTTCTCGACCGTGCCGTTGTGCGCGTTCCAGAGATGAATGCCGTTGAAATTGAGCGTCGCGTGGTAGCTCGCCTGCGAGACCGTCACGTTACGGATAACGAAGTGCGCGTCCGTATCACGGACCACGACGCCGTGGTCGACCTCCACAACAATCTCCCAGTCGCTGATGATGTAAGGATCACCTTCCACTCCTGTTCCCGATCTCACGCCGCTCGTCGCTATCGGATCTACGAAATCCGCGTCTCCCCAGATGTAGATGGGGTTATGCGATTCCGCTGCGGTGTTCGTCGGCAATGTCACGAGAATGAGGACTGCGGAAACAGTCACCAGTGCCGCCGTCATCAACGCTGCGACACCGCGCCACCGCTGGGACGCGGCTCCATTCTGAATTGTGCGGTCAACAGCGCGGTCGATCTTGGGCACGAAGTGCAATGAACAGCTCTCTTCAGGGATAATGGTCTTTCCTGCCAATGTGGTCTCCCCCAATATTCTGCGGACGTGCGAACGAGGGTATCTGATATTCAATGTTCGTTTCGGATGTGCACGCCTGTGGCGAATTCGTCGCCCGTTGGCCGTCTACTTTCTCTCGTCCCCGTTGATGAACTCCAACATGTCGGGGTCTCTGCGGAAGACGTCGCGCCACCACGCCGCCCTCATGCGCGGGTCGAGCTTCGACGCGGCGGTGGCGTAGCTCCTGTATCTGACACACGTGTCATCCACGACTCCGAAGTCGTCCAGGCGTGACACGCCTTTCATCCGCGCACCCGATCTCCTCGCTGAAGTTGCCATAATCGTACCTCTCATCTCTCGCGCTCGTCAAGAACCCTGTTCACCAGGCCGTCCACCTTCTGTATGTTCGGGTTCTCCCGGGGCACGTGTACCAGCTTGAACGCATCGAAAGCCTCGGTGGCTTTGCGGATACGTTCGACGTACTCTCTGAGATGATCCTTCTTGACTCGGTATACTCCGTTCACCTGGTAGACGATGAGTTCGCTGTCGGAGTGGAACTTGACCGCGTGATGCGTGTGCTTGCTGGCCGCGCCCAACGCCCACAACAAAGCCTCGTATTCCGCTTCGTTGTTCGTATGTGGCCCTATGTATCTGCCATCCTGCTCGATGCAGTTCCCGTCAGGGTCGAATATGGCATATCCTATCGCCGCTGGTCCTGGGTTACCTCTCGCAGCCCCGTCCGTATACACAAGTACCTTCGGGCCATCTGCCAAGTCCGTCAGTCCATCCCTTCTGATGCCGATATTGTCAGCATCGGTAAAAAGGATGACGGACGGTGATGGTTTTTCGACCCGTTCAATAAGTAGAAATATCATGTCCCAAGTCTTTCCCGCAAAGGGGGAGCGGACTCGTGGGCAAGGCCACCACGCCGATGATGAACCAGTACTTCAGGATCAAGGAGCAGCACAGGGACTGCCTTCTGCTGTTCCGCCTCGGTGACTTCTACGAGATGTTCGGCGAGGACGCGGTCATCGGCTCGAGGGAGCTCGAGATAACGCTCACATCGAGGGACAGGGGCAAGAAGGAGAAGATGCCGCTCTGCGGCGTCCCGTGGCACGCCCTGGACTCGTATCTGCCGAAGCTGCTCAACAAGGGCTACAAGGTCGCGATATGCGAGCAGCTCGAGGACGCGAAGAACGCGAAGGGACTGGTCGACCGCGGCGTCGTCAGGATAGTGACCCCGGGCACCGTGCTCGAGGGGTCGGCGCTTGACAGTCGGCGGAACAACTACCTCATGGCGCTCGTGGAGAGAGGCGGTGTCTACGGGATGGCGTTCGTAGACATCTCGACCGGCGAGTTCGTGGCGACCGAGGCGGACGGCGAGGACGCGGAAGGCAAGGTGTTGACGGAGTTCTTCCAGCGACAGCCGCGGGAGATCCTGGTCCCACAGAGCTTCGATTCGGCCGCTCTCAAGCGCGAGTTCGAACACGCCGATGTGCGCCTGACAGAGCTCGAGGACTTCAGCTTCATGTCGGAGGCTGCGGAACCGCTCCTGAAGAGGCATTTCCGACTTCAGACGATAGAAGGGCTCGGCCTCTCGGACCGGCCTGTCGCAGCGTCGACCGCCGGCGCCATCCTGAGATATCTCGAGACCACACAGAAGCGAGAGCTGGAGTTCCTATCGAAGCCGCGGTTCTTCTCCTTGTCCGACAAATTGATACTCGACCAGGCCACGATGCGTAACCTCGAAGTCGTTCGGAATGTCCGGGACGCATCTAATGACAATACGCTAGTCTCCGTCTTGGATCACACGCTCACACCCATGGGCGGACGCAAGTTGAGGAGCTGGCTCATGGAGCCGTCTATGAACATCGCCGAGATAGACGGCAGACTCGACGCCGTTGAGGAGCTCGTGTCGAACCTCTCTCTCAGGATGGATGTGGGAGATGCTCTCGGAGACATCAGGGATCTGGAGCGGCTCATAGCGCGTGTCGTACATGGCAGCGCGAACGCGAGGGATATGCTCGGGGTGAAGGCGTGCCTCGAAGCCGTTGAGCCACTCAGATCATCATTGGCGGAGGTGAAGTCTCAGAGGCTGGGAGAGCTTGCTGGCATGCTCGTGGATGTATCGGACGTCGCGCAGCTCATAGAGACATCGATATCAGATGACCCGCCCGTCACGCTCAAGGACGGAGGGCTGATCAAGGACGGGTTCGACCCAGACCTGGACGGCCTCCGGAATATATCGAAGGAGGGCAGGAAGTGGATCGCGAACCTCGAGCGGACCGAGCGGGAGCGTACGGGCATCAAGAACCTCAAGCTCGGATTCAACAATGTCTTCGGATACTACATCGAGGTCTCGAAGGCCAACATGAAGAACGTGCCTTCCGACTACTTGCGCAAACAGACTCTGAGCACGGGGGAGCGGTACGTGACCCCGGACCTGAAGGATAAGGAAGAGGCGATCCTAGCCGCGCAGGAGCGCATGCACACACTCGAGTATGATATCTTCACGCGCGTGCGTGCGGAGGTGTCTGAGCACGGGGAGAGGATCCGCGGCATAGCGGCCGCCGTCTCGTCGCTCGATGTGTTGCGGTCGTTCGCCGAAGCAACGACTCTGAACGGATACACGCGCCCCGTCGTCGACGACGGGGACACCATACTCCTGAGGGATTCGCGACACCCGGTCGTCGAGAGGGTCCTGAGCGGCTCGTTCGTGCCGAACGACGTCCGGCTCGATACCGGTTCTGACAGACTCGTGATCCTGACAGGGCCGAACATGGCTGGCAAGTCGACATATCTCAGACAGATAGCCCAAATCGTGATAATGGCGCAGGCGGGGTCGTTCGTCCCTGCCGCGGAGGCGAGGATGGGCCTCGTCGACAGGATATTCACGCGCGTCGGGGCGTTCGACGACCTCTCCAGGGGGCAGTCGACCTTCATGGTGGAGATGACCGAGCTGGCCAACATACTGAACTGCGCCACAAAGCGCAGCCTCATACTCCTGGATGAGGTCGGGAGAGGCACGAGCACGTTCGACGGCCTCGCGATAGCATGGGCCGTGGCCGAGCATCTCTACGAGCAGGGGAAGATCGGCGCGAAGGCGCTCTTCGCAACTCACTATCACCAATTGACGGAGCTGGCGGATTCCCTCGAAGGGGTCAAGAACTACTCCATGGCGGTCAAGGAACAGGGCCACGAGGTCGTCTTCCTGCGGAAGGTCGTCCCCGGAAAGGCCAACAAGAGCTATGGGATCCAGGTCGCCAGGTTGGCGGGCGTGCCGGCTTGTGTCGTCACCCGTGCTGGCGAGGTTCTGAGAGACATAGAGGAGAAGAACTCCATCGAGGTCAAGGCGGGGAAGAAGGTCCACGCCCAGATGCGTTTCTCGGTCGATTCCGGGAAGCTGGACCCTTCGGTCGTCCGAGAGCTGAGAGAGATGGACCTCGCCAACATGACTCCGATGGAGGCGTACGTGAAGCTCGGCGAGCTGAAGAAGAGGAGCGGTGAGTCCAGTGGGAAGGATCAAGGTTCTCGACGATAGCACTGTGGACAAGATCGCCGCCGGCGAGGTGGTCGAGAGACCGTCCTCCGTCCTGAAAGAGCTCATCGAGAACGCCCTCGACGCTGGCACGACCGAGGTGGTGGTCTCCGTCGAGGAGGGTGGACGGAAGAGGATATCAGTCAAGGATGACGGCTGTGGCATGTCGGCGGAGGACGTCGAAGCCGCCTTCCAGCGCCATGCGACCAGCAAGATCAGTTCAATCGACGACCTGAGAAGCTTGAACACCTACGGGTTCAGAGGTGAGGCACTGTCATCTATCGCCTCGGTCGCTCGCGTGACCGTGAGGACGAGGGAGCATGGCCGCACCGACGGCGTTGAGCTGGTCATCGACGGAGGCCGCGCAGTCTCCACATCCGCAGCCGGGTGCCCCGAGGGGACCGAGATAGTGGTGGATGACCTCTTCAGCAACATGCCTGCCCGTCGCAAGCAGATGAAGTACGCCGCTGTCGAACTCGCCCACTGCAAGGAAGTCGTCATGGATTTCATACTATGCCGCCCTGCGATATCGTTCAAGTTCATCTCAGAGGGCAATGCCCTGCTGTCACATTCGGCGGCTGAGGGCATGGAGGGGTCGCTCGTACTGGCGTTCGGCCGCAAGGTGGCCGCCAACATTTTCGTGGGACAGGCGGAGGCGGACGGCCTCCGAGCCGACGCCCACCTGGCAAGGCTCGAGCACACGCGTTCATCGCCCTCCGACTTGAGGTTGTTCGTCAACCACAGGCCCGTGAAGAGCAGGAAGATCCTCTCGACGGTTGCCAGCGCATACGGCTCGCGGATAATGAAGGACAGATACCCCGTTGGAGTGGTCAAGATAACGGTCGACAGCTCCCTGGTCGATGTGAACGTTCATCCCACCAAGAGGGAGGTCAGGTTCGACGATGAGAAGCTGGTCCTCGGCGTCATTGAGCGGTGCATGGCCGACGCCCTCGAAGGGCCCGACCTGTCATACAAGTACGATCTCACTCGCTTCTCCGAGGGTTTCGAGGCGACGCCGCCTGTGGCCTCGGGCATGGCCTCCACACCAGACCAATCGACCCTTCAGCTGCCCGAGGTCGAGGAGGCGGTGTCAGGCGGCAGCGCGCACATACACCCGTTGGCGCAGATCATGGACACGTATATACTGGCGGAATCTGGCGGGAGCCTGCTCCTGATCGACCAGCACGCCGCGGCTGAGCGGGTCGTCTACGAGCGGCTGCTGGAGGCGATAGAGGTTGGCGCCAGTGTATCGCAGGAGCTGCTGGCACCGCTCGTTCTGAGTCTCACGCCCACCGAGTCGCGCATGGCGGAGGAATACTCAGGTATGCTCGCTCAATCCGGGTTCAACCTAGAACATTTCGGGGGCGAGTCGTACGCGTTGCGCGCCCTCCCGACGGTTCTCGGTCTGGCACAGGGCGAGAGGGCACTGAGAGACATCCTGGCGGACCTGGCCGACATGGCGGTGCCGAAGAGGATGGGGCTGGAGTTCATCTGGCGGGTCGCGTGCCACACCTCCATCAGAGCCGGCGAGAAGCTGTCACACTCACAGATGACGCAGTTGGTCTCGGAGCTGATGGCCACGGAGAGCCCCTTCACATGCGAGCACGGAAGGCCCACGATGGTCACGCTCACGCCCGACGATCTCGAGAAGCTCTTCAAGAGACGCGTGTGAATCCCTTCACGCGTGCTCGAATATCTGCGACCCGTCCTTGAGCAAGATGCCGTATTTCTCTGCGACCTGCCCGACCTTGGACGCCGTCTCAGCGTCGAAGAGAGGCGGCTTGTGCGTCGCGAGCAGCTCCTTCACGCGCGCCTTAGCGTATGTGAGCAGTTCGTCCTCCCCGCGGTCCGGTATTCGCTTTGCGTGGTATGCCGTCACCTGAGGTATCATGAACTCCTTGCGCAGATGCTTCGCCGTGTGGATGTCTGAAAGGAACGACCCTCCTGGTCCCTGCCTCGCGATGGCGTCCACTCCGAGCGTCGAGTCGTTTATCTGTATGCCCTCACGGACCCTGAGGAGCCATCTCCAAGCCTCGCAGTCCATGACCATCTTCTCCTTGGAAATCATGCCCGCTCTGTCGACCCCTCCGAGGCCGACCATCATGTCTGCGCCTGCCAGCAGGGACGCCATAGTCGTGAGGGCGCCCTCAGCGGCCGCCTCCGACGAGAGCGACCGAGCCGCGTTGGACGGCCCTCCAGCGCAGGTCGGCACACCGTAGCGCTTGGCCATCTGTATCGCGGCCGAGTCCATCAGTATCCCCTCGGGGGTCCCGCACAGGAACACGCCCGACTTCAGGTCCATTACGCCGGAGAACGATGAGTAGATGCTAGGTGCACCCTCCGAGGCGGTTTGCGAGATCGTCATGCCGAAGAGGTTCTCGGCGTTGATGATCGCGAGCGAACCAGCGACCGAGGCAGGCGTCACGACGCCGGCGATAGCCATCGACAGGTGGACGACCGGGACTCCGGCTCTGGCGAGCACGCCAATCGCGTCCGCTTCGCCAGCGTCGTACCGTAGAGGTGATATCGGGGTGCTGACGTCGGAGAATATCGGCCGCTCCTTCAGCTTCTCCTTCGAGCCGAGTATGGCAGAGCAGACGTCTATCTGGAAGTTGGCCTCCTCCACGGAGCACGCGCCGTGTTGGATGTGCTTCGACGAGTAGGCGATGGCTGTGAGGAACTCGTAGAACGACGACCTGTCCGTGGGCATATCGTTCGCGATGACCGTAGGCCAGATGTAGCCCACCTCTGGCAACGCGTCGGCGAGGATCATCATCTCCTTGAGGTCCTGCAGCGTGGAAGCCCTCTTCTCGCCGGTCTCAGCGTCGAACACGGCTGGCGGCTGGCCGTCCGTCGAGATTATTTGAACGCCTTCGCCGGGGATTACGAAATCCCTCCCTCCCCTGGAGCATATCCTGACCTTCTTCGGGGCACTCTCTATGGAGCGGTCGACCATGCTCTCATCCAGATATACGAATTCCTTCTCCTCGTTCAATCTGGCTCCGGCGTCCTTGAGCGTCTTCCTCACAGCAGTGCTCTCGACCTTGACTCCGACATCGGCGAGTATCCGAAGAGACGCTTCGTGTACCTTGTCGATGTCCTTCTCCGTCAGCACGCTCATGGTGGCTATCGTCATGTGTTCATCCCCTTCCCCCCTGGCCGACGCGGGCGAGTCAGAAGCAGCCGGTCGGTGGGAGCTCCGTGACCCCAATGGCGGGGCGGTAGATTAAGTATCCTGAAAACGCCCACAGCGTGTGATATATATCCTTTCCGAAACGGCTTTGACATGGCGTCCCGACAGCCCGCTGCGGGCCGATTCCGACAGTCTCGTAGCCCACTGCGAAAGGTATTACATCTTGGTGCAACCTCACATTCCTCCCCAAGAAGGTGCTGCAATGGGTTTGAACATGGCAATCACAGAACTCGAGTCCGCGAAGTCACTGTGCAGGGACAAGAAGAAGACGATGGCAAAGGTCTACGTGGCCGACCCGGCGAAGTGGGCCGACCTCGTCGAGGTGGACCGCGTGGTCGACTTGAAGCGTGCGCGAGCCAAGCTCGGTGAGGAGAAGGTCGAAGAGATACTGAAGCGCTCAAGGAGCAAGGTGGAGGGCGACGACCTCTTCATGGAGAAGATCAAGGACGAGGCCGATCAGAAGACGCTCGAGCCGTTCGTCAGGGAAGAGAAGACGAACTGGATAATCGT
>Ga0307378_10008167_pt1 | contig 13949 bp, 17 predicted proteins | sample UN1MG_FD_202238 | JGI IMG/M metagenome (GOLD analysis project Ga0307378, IMG submission 202238) | Soil microbial communities from Risofladan, Vaasa, Finland - UN-1 | ecosystem: Environmental > Terrestrial > Soil > Coastal area > Acid sulfate soil | place: Finland: Risofladan, Vaasa | collected... | reverse complement strand
GTTCCATTTGCCGCGGATCATCGGCCCGAACCCTCCGTCCTCACGGACCAGGATCGTGTGATGCCCGAACCCCTCGTCCTTGTGGAACTGAATCCAACGGTCCGGGAGGTTCTGTTCCTCCCAGTACCACACGAACAGTTTGGTTAGTTCTTCGAGTTGGTGTTCGTTGAACCCTGATTCCCATTTCCCGTCGTCTTCGCATTCGACCGAGTCGTAACCCCGGCGGCCGACACCGGGCACGTCGAACTCGTTGCCGTCGGCTTGGGTGTCGACGCGTTGCCCGCAGTACATGAGCTGTTGCATCGGGTGGCGCATCGGCAGGAAAAACGTTGACTCGAACGGGATGTCTTCGCGGTCGAAGTACCCGCCGATATCAGTGTCGCCCGGACCGTCCGCTGTCGTGTGAACGACCATTCCCCATGCTTCGTCGAATAGGCGTTGACTGTCAGACTCCGGGTGCAACAACCGTTGCTCAGCACCGGAGTAGGTGCGTTTCACCCGTCGCCGTCACCGATCGTCGAAATCTCGACTGGTTGTTCGTCGGCGATTAGCTGGTCGACTGATGCTTTCGACCAGACCCGCAGCCACGTGATAAGCGCCGCGATGACCGGTGCGAGCTCGACCGGGATGTCCTCGGCGTATTCGGTCGCGGCGAACGCCAGTCCGGTCGCGACTAGGCCGACGATGATCGACCACTGCCGGTTCAATATCAGATCAGTTATCCGTTGCAACATGATTCGCTCCTACTGTTCGCTGATTAGTTGCGCCCACCAACGCCCCGCCGAATACCCGGCCGTCGACGTCGAACGACAAACGATCTCGAAATAGTCGGTGGCGTCCATCGATTCGAGACTGTTGAACGACTGCCCAAACCCGGTGTTATTAACCGGTGACGCTGTTTGCATCCATTGCGACCCGCCGCCGTTAATTTGGAACCCGAACATGCGTTCACCCGAACTGTCCGACGTCCACGAGACCCGCCCGCCAATCAAATAGATCCCTGCAACAGGTGCGGTGATCCGGCGCCCGGCGCTACCCGACGCCGTCCAAAACGTTTCGCCGACTTCGATAGGTACGGTCGTCCCGGTGCCCGATGTGTTGCCGATCGTCGTTGTCGTGTTCAACGTGACCGTGACATCACCGCCATCGTCGGCGCCGTTGTAAAACACTTTCACGTTCGGTCGTGACCCGCCCCAATAATCGTGATACGCGCGGACCCGATCAACCCACGTGTTATCCACATAGTCGCCGGTATCAAGCGCGGCTGGTAATACTGGCAGAGTCACGGTGCGACCTTCCCTGTCCCGACTTTCGATCTATCCAACGTGGTGCCGACGATCATCCAATCTTCTGGTGTCGCCCAATCGAACCTGTCGACCGTCGACACCCCGAACGTTGACGACCAGCTCGACGGCGTGATCCGATGCTGAATCGACTCGATCCAGCATTCGTGAACCCGCTGCGACTCGGCGCCTAACGGGTCATGTTCGATCGTCACCCGGTCCCGCAGGTCACGTTCGACGACGTGGTCTAAGCGGTCGTCGTCGCCCGGCACCAACGACACCCCGGTCGGATAAACGTTCTCGGTTTCGTACTGAAACAACATCCACTCGGCGAGATGTTTGGTGTCTAATCCGTCGGGGTCGTTCAACGCAGGCGTCGACAGAGACGCTGACGGCCACCAGTCCGCCTCAGCCGTCGTCGACGCCGCTGTGTAATCGTTCACATTCCACGCACCGAACCGTTCCGTTGTCTCATAGGTGATGACCGGCGAATACCCGACGTCGCTACCACCGTCATCTGTGAACGTTGCTTGCGATGTCGCTTGCCTGGCCGTATCGAACCCTGCGAACCTGGCATCGAACCGGATCTCGCCGTCCGCGGCGCACCAAAACCCGCCCTGCTCAGCAGCAGCACAATCATTCGGTGTCAACGTCGCATCCAACTCGATCAACGCCCGGCCGCGGTCCACGGCCATCGGTGCGTCACCGCCGCCCGGCCACCAACCCTGCACGATCTCCTCAGCCAACAACCCGGCACGTTCCTCGGTCACGGTGTCATAGACGGCGTCGCCGACCAAACCGATCAGGTCGTAACAACGGAACCTGACAAGTGTTTGGAATCCGTCGTACTGCCAGCTGATACCGCCGCCGCGGTGATCGATGTAACCAGCGAACAACGGTTGCTCGACCGCGGAACTGTTCAACGCTGTGACCCGCACACATTTACCGGTCACGATGTTGGTGTCGACCAGGTCGCCGGCGTTGTCGATGAACTCGAGGTCGCATTTGCCGACCCCGAACGATGCGAGCGCAGAGTTGCGGCCGCGCTGAATGTCCACGGACCTGCACAGTGTTGTGATATCGGTCCAGACCAACGCTCGTGGTGACCCGGCGTCATGCAAATGCACCGTGTCGAAATCACCGTCTAACTCCCACACCCACGCGGTTTCGTCGGCGATCTCGACTTTCACCCCTCCGGTGGCTTCGAGGAGTGTCATTGTCCGACCACCGAACCGACCCGAATATCGAGTTCCTGACGGCGTGACAGTTCGGTGAGCATCCCGGCGACTGTTTGCGCGGAGAAGTTGTCGCCGTGCATGTTGACCGTCGTGCCGCCACGTTTACCGCCGGTGACGATCCGGCTAGCCGGCGCCGACAACCCGCCAGTCCGGCTCTGCCCAATCGACCGGCCGTTATCCGGTCCACCCGAGATCGTCCGAGGCGGCTCGATCAGCGTCGTGATCGTCGTCGTCCGGTTCGACGGAATGCGCAACAGATCCGATATGTAGCTTTCGATTTGCGGTCGGAGCTCGTTCGGTAGCACCGCAGCCAGTTCACGCAACTTCTCGATCTGTAACCGGGTTTGTTCCCGTTGGCCTTGCCCTGCACCTTTGGCTTCGCCGAATGCTTGCGCTGTATCCAACGCTGACTCATACAGATCGTCGAACGCTATCGACGCATCCGAATGAACATTGTTGAGGTTGCCTTCCGCTTCCGCGTACTCATCGGTTTTGGTTTTCAGGTCACGGACCGCGTCGCGGTAAGCGAGACTCTTGTCGGTGGTTTGTCTCACTTCGTCGCGGTACGACTCCAACGCCGATTCTGCGTCCGCGTACGCTTGCGCGAGGTCGTCCTGCGCCGCGGACGCGTCATAAGTGGATTGTTCGAGTTCGTCTGTTGATTCGGCAGCGTCGTCTGTCGCGCCAGTTAGATCGCGGACATAGCTGGTCAGTTCGCCTTGCTTCGCCCCGAAGTCGCCCGACGTGATCGCCGCCCGGTGCATCGCCTCCTCGGATTCTTCGACACCGCCACGCATCGCTTTTAGTTCCTTGTACGCCCCGAAAGCGCCTTGCGACAAACCGCCGAGTTTGTCGACCATCGCGTTGAACTCTTCGTCGGTGCCTTGCACCGCCGCGTTTACTTCGTCGATCGACGTGCCCGTGTCGGCCATCGCCTCACCCAGCTGCGTTCCTTCGTGGACCGCGCCGCCCAAGATCTCGGTTAATCCGTCGGTGATCGAACCCGCAGCGTCGATCGAATCGCGAACCGCGTCGACCCGCGCCTTCGCCTCTTTCGCCTTATTCGCGAAATGGCCGAACGCTAACGCGGCGCCGCCTAACGCCACCCCCAACACCCCGGCACCCCCGGCCGACAACCCCAACGACTTAACCAGGTTCACGGCTTTAACCCCGACCGCCGTGTTCCGCATTTGTATTAGCTTCCCGCTGATCGTCGTCACCGCACCGCCCGCCAACAACAACCCGGTCCCCCACGTCGCGACCGTCGAAGTCAACCCGCCCGTAGCGTCGTCGAGCGCCCCGAACCCGTCGAGCAACTTCGACGCCCCGTCGGCAACCCCGCTGATAATCGGGATAACCTCTTCGCCGAGTTGCGCCTGGAAGTCCTCGAACTTCGCCTGAGCGATCGTCCCCGCCGACGCCGCCGACTCACCGAACGCTCCGGTATGGATCGACGCCTGTTCCATCAACAAATCGAGACCGGCGATCGCCGAACTGTTCTTCAACGCCGCCGCAGACGACGTGTCCAACCCGTCCGCGGCGATACGTGCGTTCACATCGACCTGTTTGATACCAATACCGAACTGTTCGATCGGGTCGCGTTCACCACGCAACAACGCACCGATCGCCTCTATCGCCTGCTGCGGTTCAGTACCGAACGCCGCCGCTAAATCAGACGCCACCGTCGACAACTGCACCGACGTTTCCGCAGCCTGTTGCTGCGTGTAACCGAGGTTGATAAGCATCGAACCGATGACGTTTGACTGTTGCCTGAACGCAGACTCGGACATCCCCACCGCTTCAGCGGACGCCTCGCCGAACTCGTCGATAACAGTGATGGCGTTGCCGAATACACGTTCGTTACCGGCGATAGCGTCGTGGAGCTCGATCGCTTTATCGCCGGCTTTCTTCAACCCTGCCGCGGCGACTAGCCCGCCGGCGACCATCGCAGCGCCGACTCGGGTCATCGTCGCGCCGACCTTGTCTAACTTGTCCTCTGTTGCGCCACCGGACCGCGACGCAGTCCGTTCCATCTTGTCCATCTCACGGATCGCCTGATCCGCGTCGAGCGTGACCAACAACCGCAGGGTTTCGCTAACTGCACCCATTAAGTCACCCCTTCCGCCACGCCGACTTCTGTTCGTCGTCGAAACTGACATGCCACAACTCGACAAGATCCCCGACTCGTTGTTCGCACACCTGTGCCGGTGTCCACCCGAACCGCAAACCCAACACCGTCACCCAATCCGCCCGACGCCACTTCAACACGCCCAACAAGGCGCCCGAATCGGCCCGAACGGTCAGATAGGGTCCGCCGGTCGAACCTCACGCCGCTGAATACATTCGAGGATCTGGTTCAGTTTCAACTCGGCGACCATCGACTCTCCACGTTCGGATTCGATCCCGCACGACTCCAACGCCGCGACCAGCAACGGCCGCGCCAACCGTGCCGACCGTGTCGGATCGAACTCTGTCCACGGCACACCCGAAACCCGTTCGATCACATCAGCCTGATTCAACGTCAAGTCGTCTTCGTCGAACTCCCCGGTCACGCCGTCGAGCTCCAACGCGTCAAGGTTGAAATACCATCGCATCGACGCGTGACCCGCAGCGATACACGCTTGGATCGCCTGCCCTACCGCAGCGATGTCGTGTTGACCACCCGCGATCTGAGCGCACACAGTCTTCGTGGCTTTATCCGCGGCGCGGCGTTGCTCCCTGTTCATGTTCTCCCCCGATGTTTAGCTACCGACCGAAACCGGCCCGCAGAATGTTGGTGTGCTGTGTCCGCTGTAACTGCGCTAGCGCTACTTGTCTGGACTCGCGTTTCACTTTCGACATGAACGGCCGTGCACCAGTACCCGGATGCGGCACCGACACCGACGGACCCTTCGGGCCTTTCACAGCACGCGCCCCGCTTTTACGGGACGACATCCGCAACGGCACCGCCGGATCGGACCGTGCAGCTCGAGCTCCGACACCGGCACGCGCGGCTATCCGGTGAGGTTTCGTGCCGCGTTCGATCCAATGCACCGGCCCGCGGTAAAACACCAACCCGACTGCGTTCTTCGACCCGCGGACATTGAACGACGCCCGCCACGGCCGACCCGCCAACAGCGAACCCCGACCGAGACCCGACCGCGGCGGTCCCTTCTCGAACTCCTTCTTAACCTCGAACGACATTTCCTCGACGGTTGTCCGGTTCCCGCGTTCCATCGCATACGCGAGGTTCCCGAACTTGCGTGCAATGTCACCGAAGTCGTCAGCCATCGATCACGACGTCGCTACCGTCACAGCACCGTCACCAGGCCACGTCACGCTCGTGCTCGACGCGTCGCCGACAGCACCGTCCAACGGGTTGTACTCCGAAATGACGACGTTGCCCTGGAACTCCGGGTTCGTCGCGGACGTCGCCGCTGTGGTCGGTTTCACCGTCACCGCTACCGTCGTCCCGAATATCGGGTTGATCGTCGCGTGGGTCTTACCTGACGCGAAGTCCTGAAGGAACTCGATGGTCAGCGACCACGACTTCAGCCCTGGGAGCTGTTCCATCCACGTGTCACCCATCGTGGTGCCGTCTTGTGTCGCCACCGACATAGGTAACGACACGGACTTAACACGGTCCGATAGATCAACAGCATTGATGGTTACTTCTGCGTCATAGAGAATAGTTGCGGCCATTGCGGCCTCCTTCTATTTTTGGATGAATACCGCTGCCGCGGCTACGAACGTCCCCGTCACCGAGGACATGTCGACTCTGAAATACGTGTTTGTGATCGGCCCGGCGGCGACCGACACCAACCCGCCGGTCGTGGTGACCGTCTCCGATATTTCTGTCGTCGGTGACGTCATACCGACCACCGCCGAGCTGATTACGTCGACGTCGACGGTCGTGCCGGCGGTGAACACGTTGAACACCAGGCCGAGGCTTTCGCCGGTCAGAACCCCGGCAGTGAAGTTCGCTATCAATGACGATGTGTCACCGCTAAACGACGTGGACGGCATAAGCAGGAACCCGGCGCCGTAGTTCCCTGCCGAGGTCGCCGTGGTCGTGTATTTGCCGAGGTCGCCGTGGTCGATTGTTTGGTCGAATGACTCTGTGAGCATCGTCCCGGCCCAGCAATCCCCACCGAAGGAACCGTTCGCGTCGTCTGTCGCCGCGACGATCCACGCATGAGACGAACCGACATTGCCGGCTAGATCGGTGCCCGGCGACGGCCAATCCAAGAACCCGGCGATGTCGAACATCGCCGTTTTGCGGCCTGCGTGGTTCTCGGCCCAGCCGTCAGACGCGAACGTCGTCGCGTCCTTCACGTCGACCGATTCGGACACCTTCACCGTGTTCGCATAACCCGTCAGGTCAACGTCGTCGACATAAATCTCGGCGTCGGTCAATATGAACGCGCTCATTTCTTCACCGCGGCTTTCTTAGGTTTCGGTGGTTTCGGTGCTGGCGATGCGACACCCGCACGAATCAACGCGACGCCCTGGACTTCGTCGACATCGACAACCGACCCGACCGAACCCAACGTGCACGCCTCATTAACGATTTTCACTCTCATATCAGCCCTTCCGTTGTGACGGTCACGTCGAACACCGCCGCAAACACGTCGTTGCCGGCGATCGTGATCTCCCGGTCCTGTTCCCACCCCGAAACGAACACCGACGTGTCAGTTAGGCCCGCTAAAGGCCCGTTCGGGAACGTCGCATAAACCGCGGCGATCAGGTCATCGAGTGCGGCCTGACCGGTCCTAGACGTCGCCTGCGATGTGACACACACCAACTCGAACTCGATCGTGTGAACACCACGCCGGTTCGTGTCGACCCGCCCGGACTTCGGACGAACCACAACAGCCGGTGTTTCCATGTTCTCGTCGACATACGGGTGGACACGCCAACCCGGCGTCGTGATCTCCGCCGCTAACGCCGCCCGAATCTCGGTGATAGAGCTCACGGCGCCAACATTGCTTCCACACGCCGATACGCACCGACTAGAAACGGCAAATCCGGGTCCAGTCGGCCGATACGTTCAACGCCGGCAGTCTCAAACCCCAACAACCCCTCCGGTGACTCACGGCGCTTCACCAAACGATGCGCACCGATCAACACGGCCTGTTTCACCTTCGACGGCACCGCCGGCCAACCCCATTTCGCTGTAACCCGCACCGCAGCCTCGAAATCAGTCGGCCACAACGTCGATTCTGTTGCCCTGAGTCGCCAATACGGCCAACCGCCGACACCGTCCACGACACCGTTCAACGGTTCGAGCTGAAAGTCCGTCACAGCCGTCCACGTCGTCCCTGAACGTGTCTCAACCAGGGTCGGTGCCTCCAACATGTCGTCGACCGTCACGACGTCTGTACGGCCAGATACGAACAGCCGCGCGGTAGCCGACGCGTCAGCATCGAACCGGCGGCCGCAGTAGTCATCAACCGCGGATTCCGCCGCGATCAACGCCGTAGACAGCTCAGAATCGTCGAGAGTGTCGGTCGAACCGATCCGAACCCACGATTTCAGGTCGTCGAGCTCGACGTAACGGCCGTCCGGCATCGGTCAGTCCTTCGCCGCAGGCTTTTTCGCCGCGGCTTTCTTCTTCGCTGGCCGTCTGGTCGAACGTTTCTCACCGGGACCGGCGGTCGCCTGCTCAACCGGTGAATCGTCGTCGAGAAACGCCGAATGCGTCTTACAGACAGGGTCGGACTTCGGGACATCGGTCCCAGCGGCGTACATTCTGCCGTTCGTCTTGAATGATGTGTGCACGGTCGGCATTGGTTCCTGCTTTCGTTTGCGTACGGGGTCGACGAAACCCCGGCCGGGTCGCGTTCAACGACCAGGCCGGGTGTTTCACCTAAGCGCTATGCAGCCACCTGAAGCATCCGCAGCGCGTTGACGTTGGTTACGCCAGAACCGACACGCCAGTAACAGAACAGGCCCTTCGTGCCGTTAGGCAGATTGGCTGTGGTACCGGTGTGCATGAACGGCTCAACCGTCAAACCGATCCGGTCAACGATCCGGAATCCACGGTAGAAATCACCGTAAATCAGGATTTCGTCACCCGAATTGGTCGAGTCGTTGTCCATCGCGGACGCCTCATAGGCAGACTTGCCGATCAGTTGATCGGGGTCGCCGTTGCCCAGCGTTGTCCACAACCCGGCACCGCCAGCGGTGTCGAACTGCCGGATATCGCTGTAGATCGCTTGTTCAGCGACCCATGAAGCGTTCGGTCGGTACCGCGGCGGTAGTGCGTTGCGTAGTGCGTACACGTCGCCGAGCACAAACGTCGCCGTAGTGGCCGTGTCGACCTCCGACGCCGAACCTGCCAGCGCAGTAACAACACCTTCCGGGTTGTTGCCTGTGCCTGAACCGGTCGTGAAGATCGTCGCTTCGGCGTCGTCCTTACCCATCGAAATCGCTTCGATCAGGTCGGCTTCGAGACCGACGAAATCCTGCGCGGACTCCAACGTGTAAAGCACCGAACCCTGCGCCTTGTGCACTGGGATCGTGACGGTCGAATCGGCCGGAGTGTCATCAGACACCTCGGCGCCTTCAGCGTCGAACGAGAACGCAGCAGATGCCAACGTGTTCACGCTGTCCTGACCGTTTATCACGGTCCGCACGTTCGCTACCTGACGGTACGGGTTGCTAGACCCGTCGCCGATGTGGAGCACGGTCGGGTCGATCGTGATAGGCGCCGTGAAACCGGTACCCGTCCCGATCGCCGCACGAGCTTCACCGACAGACGCATTCTGCTCCGCTGTGAGCGCTTCGCCGGCGAGCATCGCACGGAACGCCTCACGGTAAACCGGCGAACCGGTCACCAGTGCGTGCCGTGCAAGGTCACCGCGTCGGGTGTCGTTGCGTTCGATCACGTCGGTGAGCTTCGACCGGACAGCGTCCGGTGCCTGCATCGACTCGATCGCCGTAACGGCCTGCGCTCGGATCTCCGAACCAGGTGCGTTGAACCGGATCTGTGACATGTCGAACGGGTCGACGTTGCGGTTGATGTTCGGCGCGGACGGCTCCGGTGGCACTCCGCCACGTTCGGCAGCGACGTCGATGGCCTCGAGACGTTTGATCTTCTCGTCGGCCTGCTCGATCCATCGTTCCAGAGTCGCGAAATCCGCGGCTTCCGGTTCGGTGAGAGCACCGTCGTCGCGGGTCTCGTCGGATTCGGCTGCGGTCACAAGTGCCCGCATCTGGTCTGCGCACTCACGGATGAGCGCACGTAGTTCGTCGATAGTCATGATTGACCTTTCGTGAGAGTTGTTGCGATCTGTGCACGTAGGTCGTGCCTGATCGGTTTCGGTGACTTCGACGCGCCGTCCGGCGTCTCGTCTAGGTCGGGTTCGCTGTCCGGCCCGGACCCCTCCACGGGGTCTGCTGCCGGTATTGCTTGCGATCTGTAACGGTCGGTCAAACTGCGCATACCGACATGCGTTGATTCGTCCGCTGGGAACGTGACCGGCCCGAACTCGTAGAGCTCGACACGTTCGATTGTGCGTTCGGGTATCCCGGCCGGGTTGTGATCGGACTCTTCGGGTTCGTCGTCCCATGATTCGGCTGTGACACGAAACCGGAAGGATGCACCGTAGAGACCCGCAGCGATACCGGCCGCCAAATCCCGGTTGTAGGACGTGTCGAGCAGTTCGAGCTCAGCCGCGGGACCGGTAGGTGTCTCTCGTAGGTTCCTGTGCGGTCCCAGGACTTTGTTGCCGATCGACGGATCGTGCCCGTGGTCATAGAGCACTTTGATATGGTCGCCGCGCTCCACGATGGTCTCAGCGAACGACCCCGGCGTGTACCGCTCCAGGAACCGGCCTTCCCAGTAGCTGTCGATTTCGTTGAACTGGTCGAACCGTGCGAACTCGATGTCGACGACACCCAAACCGGCGGCGGCGGCGTCAGCGGCGCGCAATGCCAGCCCGCCGGGACCGCCGCGCCAAATATCGGTATCAATCGTCTGCATTGGTGTCTCCGTTCTGACCCGTGTCCGGGGGAAGTAGCTGAACTGACGTCAAACCTGTATGTGCGCCGAGTAGCGGTTGCAGCGACCCTGACATCGCCATTTCGACCGCTGCGTCGGGGTCGAAACCGCCGTCGAGTGCCTGCCTGATCGACGAAACACTGGATTGCAGAATGTCGGCGGCGTCTTTGGCGTCTTCCTGCAGGAACAGGACGTCGCGGGTGTCCGGCCACAGCTCGGCGTCGGGTGTGCCCTGCGACCTCGGCACCGTCAACAACGGTTCCAACGACGCCGCCAACGACTGCGTAACCGGCGAGAACCATCCATCGGCCCACTGCCGACGCTGCGACGAATAGTTCCCGGCGTTCAGCGACGACCCTTGCATCCCCTCACGGATACCCAGCAGCACCGCCGGCACCCGAGACGACGCAGCGATATGAGTTTCGATACCGCCACGCAGATCCTTCAACCCGAGCTGTTCTAGGTTCGCACCGACGACTTTCACGTCTGCGCCGCCGCCGACGATGATCGATTTCCATGCGTTGTCGGCGCCCTCGTAACCGTTGCGGAACTGTTCGGTGAAATCGCCGAGCTGTTGCGCTGTGAGTTTGTCCGACATCGAATACACGACGTTCGGTGTCGCCGCGTTCTCAAAAAACTTGTTTACGTGTGCCTCCGCCTGATAATCCAACGCAATGTCGCGGATCATCGCCGTTATCCACGACAACCCGCGCCACGGATACTCCGGGTCGGCTTGCGGCGCCCAAACTGCGACGTCCTCAACGGCAAGCGACGTCGACGACTGCCCGGCGTTTCTCCCGCCCGGCCAATACTTGTAACCGACAAGTTCAGCGTCTAACGGCAGGAACTTGCCGACCTGATCGGGTGCCGTCGTCGACACAAACACCGTTTCGACCCAATCCGGTCGCAACACCTTCAACCCCTGCGCATCGGACCGGTAGAAATACGCTGCGCCACCGTACGACACACAATTCTCGGCCGATGCGAACAACTGGTTGCGGGTCATGCCCATCGCCGGACGATCCAGCAACGCCAACGCAGCCGACCCGAACATCTCCCGGTCACCGAACCTGCGCCACTGGAACCGTGTCTGCGAAATAAGCAGCGACCGAGCGAACACTGCAGCAGCCACCAAACCGTGCTGCCGGCCAACGCTCGCGACGAGCTGCCCGAACTCGCCCGACAAATCCGGTGCCTTCGACCCCGTCAACGACAACAACTGACCGCCAGGAAGCCGATGTTGGTTCAACCCATCGGCCAACCAGCCGCGTTCTAGTTCTGCCGCTGGCTGCTTCCTGCGTAGCTTCATTCGTTACCGTCCTCGAGATCAGGAACAAAACACGCCAACGTGGTCACACGAACGCCACGAACGCCGTCGCCGATTCGCCTGCGTTTTCGATTACGTCGCGGCCAGTACCGACGAGCTCATACCCAGCAACCGCCGACACAGCCGCGTCGATCTTCAACACATCAGATGGTTTCGACAACGCCAACCATCCGCCACGGTTACGGCCCAACACCGCGTTATGAACATGCTCTGTCGTTGTCACAGCACCCGAATGCGTGAACAGACCTTCCGACAGATCCGTTATGAACCGGGTTATCGCTGATTCCATCCGTTTACCTGAATGAGTCGGGAACCCGATAACCCGACCGGTTTCGTCCGGGTCGAACGTTTCGTGCCACTCGTCATACAAACTCGAAAGTTCGTGGAACGATTCGTCGTAACACAACACACAATCCCACCGGTCGAACGCGTCAGCGACCGCACGACGAAACCCGCCACGCGGATGCTCATAGCCTTCGTCGGCGTTCTCCGGTCGGGTCCACACCTCAACCTCAAACAAATGCGGGTCACCCGACAACGTCCACCCAATCAACGCCGCCGAATCACGCGTCCTAGCACCATCGAAGAACAGCAACACCGGTTCGCCGTCCTCGACCGTCCGGTCCGTGTCGACCGCGTCCCGCCACCTCGTCGGATCAATCGCCCGCGACTGATCCTTCACTGCCTGGTTGAAATAGAACCGGCGCACCTCGGTTTCGGTGACCGCGTCGTCAGTGATCTCCTCATAGATCCGTTCCAAATCGACCCAACCACCCGCCGACACTGCCGCAGCGCCGTACAACTGCTCGAGTGCCTCGAGCACGTCGTCACGGTTGTCCGGGTTCTTCGGGTCCTCGATAAACGGCGCCTCGACAGAGTCATACAACAAACCCTTCTGCCCCTTGTTCGCCTGCTCCAACTCGTCTTCAGCGACCGAACGTTCACCCAACGCCGGTGCGTTCGTGAACGAACACGACGTCCCGCCGGTCTTACCCAAGTTGCGGTTGATGACCGCCGACATTTTCTGCCCGCCTTTCGACGGCATCCACAAATGCGGTTCGTCCTTCGCTACCGCCGTCGTCGGTGTCCCTTCACGGGCACCAGCCGAACTAGCGACCGCTTCGATCTTGCCCGGACGGCCGTCACGGAACTCGACTCTCGTCTTACCCAAGTCCAGGCCGAGGTCGTCGGCTGCGTCCGCGGCCATTTCCCGCATCGGCGTGTAAATGTTGCCGGTCTGTTCCTCAGCGACCGCCGCCGCCCAACACCACGGCGACCGATGCGCCACACCTACCGGTTCACCGTTCGCGTCCCAACCGTCGAACACGACCGGCCCGCAGAACTCGCCGAGCAGCCAGGCGCCGCCCTCCGGCGACTTGCCCTTTCCTTTTGGCCCACGCCGAACAGCTCGGCGGTACACCCGCCGGCCATCATTCTTCAACGCATACAACCTGACGAAGAACGTCAGTTGGTCATCAGTCAACCGGAACGGCTGCCCGTACAACGGACCCGCCGGGACCTTCAGATTCGCTTCGTACCAGTCAGCAATCTGCCAACCCAGACTCGGGAACTCACCTTCGTACGCCGGTCCACGCCAAGGCACTTAGCCGGTCGCCTGACTGTCGACCACCTTTAACCTGCGCACCGGCGCAACCTCGTCGTTCTCCGACACACCGGCCTCATCAACGATCCGCCAACGCAACTCACGACGAGACTTCGCCGTCAAACCCAACGTCGCGTCCAAATGCCGAATCTCCGCCAACAAAGCCGTCGAAACCGGCCGCGGAACCACCCCCGGCTCCCGTTCAATCTCTGCGCGCTGCGACGTCTGCCATTCGTCCTCGAGTTGCGCACGCCGAACAACCGACGGCCAATCCGACTCCAACCACTGAGTCGCCGACGGCGAACGCCACTGATGACCCCACCACGCCAACCCATTCGTACCCAAATCCACCGTGAACGGCACCGCCGGCACCGGACCAGACCGACCATCGGCAGGCAAATCAACCCAATCGTCACCCGACCTCTGATTGCGTCGCACCGGTTCCGGCTTTCGTTTCGGCGCCATTCGACCAACCTTTCCGAAAAATTGCGATACGTACACAATGCGAGACGCC
>Ga0307378_10008166_pt1 | contig 13949 bp, 13 predicted proteins | sample UN1MG_FD_202238 | JGI IMG/M metagenome (GOLD analysis project Ga0307378, IMG submission 202238) | Soil microbial communities from Risofladan, Vaasa, Finland - UN-1 | ecosystem: Environmental > Terrestrial > Soil > Coastal area > Acid sulfate soil | place: Finland: Risofladan, Vaasa | collected... | reverse complement strand
TGGATTTAGATAACCCCACTAAAATCATTGGCCGGTTAAAAGAACCTCTGCTGATTGCAAATGAAGAAGAACGGGAAGGTTATGTGCCCAATGTGGTCTATTCCTGCGGATCCCTGCTGCATAATGGTGAACTCATTATTCCCTACGGCATGTCCGATTATGCAACTTCATTTGCTAGTGTTTCTCTCGATGAATTGATCCACCAGCTTTTGCCTTCTTCTTCAAAAGACAGAGGGGACTCAAAGAAAAACACTTTATCCATTCTTTTAGTCGAAGATGCTGCCAAGGACCAGAAATCGATTTCTAAAATTCTTGCAGAAGGAGGGTATGCCGTCAAAGTGGCCTCTGATGGGATCGACGCCTTGATGCAGATAGCTCAAGAAAAGTTCGACCTGGTTCTCTCCGGCATTCAGATGCCGAACCTCAATGGCTTTCAACTTTTGGAGCAAATGAATCAAAAACAAATTCATATTCCCGTGATATTCATTACAGATAATCACAATGAAAATCATAACATGAGGATTCAAGAGCTGGGAGCTGCTGCATACATCGAAAAGCCTATTCAAAGGCAAAAACTTTTACAAATATTAGGAAAAATATTAAATAGCAATTGAGGATTCCTCTATCGGGATCACACCCAGGTTATTTCCTTTTGATACGGTTATATCTGGCCACCGTGTTTTTAGGTTTATATAATTTTTCTATAAGATCATCTCTGCCAATTCGCTTTAGTTCTGATTTTATCTGGTTCCGGTGCTCTTTTTTATACCAGAAGAAAAACTGGCGCTGATTGATTTTTTCTTTCTGCGACCTGGCAGTATAGATTTTTTCCAGCGTATAAGGATGATAACCGCTATAATAGATCACAGTGGCCACGGTCATAGGAGTGGGTGTAAAATCCTGAACCTGTTCCAGTTGAATATAAAGTTTTTTGGTCTCTGAAGCCAGATTTGCCATGTCTTCTATGCTGCTGCCGGGAAAAGAGCTGATAAAGTAAGGGATCAACTGCTGATGAAGTCCCTCCTTCTTATTCACTTCATCAAACAGATCCTTGAATTTGTAGAACAATTGGAAAGAGGGTTTGCGCATAATTTCCAAGACCTGGCCGGACGTATGTTCCGGAGCCACTTTAAGCCTGCCGGATACGTGTTTGCTGATAAGTTGTTTTGCATAATTGAGTTTATCCTCAGGAATGTGTCCATCCCGGTCGAAAAACAGATCATACCTGATGCCACTGCCGATGGCAGTTTTTTTTACTCCCGGATGTTTGGTTATATTTTTATACAGCTTTGTCATCGGAGTGTGATCGGTATCGAGGTTGCTGCAAACTTTCGGGAAGATGCAGGAAGGTCGTTTACAATCCTGGCAAAGTTCCAGCTGTTTCCCCTTCATTTTATACATATTTGCCGATGGGCCGCCTATGTCCGTGATAAACCCTTTGAATCCGGGCATTCGGGTGATGGCATCCACTTCCTTTTTAATGCTTCTTTCACTCCTACTGGCAATAAATTTCCCTTGATGTGCCGATATGGTGCAAAAGCTGCATCCTCCAAAACAACCTCTGTGACTATTCACGGAAAACTTGATCATTTCAAAAGCCGGTACAGCACCTTTATTCTTGTAACGGGGATGAGGTAACCGGGTAAAAGGAAGGTCGAAGGAGGCATCCATCTGCTCCTCTTCCATCGGAGGATAGGGCGGATTCACCACGACCCAGCGATCCCCAGCTCCCTGAATGATGCGGCGAGCAAAGAGTGTATTCGATTCCTCCTCAATTTTTCTGAAGTTTTGGGCATATTTTTTTTTATCGGAAAGGCATTCTTCGTGAGAAAACAATGTGAGATCCTGCCAGATTTTCACAGGAGACACCGGTTTGTTCCGGTCAGCCAGATAAACGGTCTGTCGAATATTGGTAAGATTAGACAAAGGAATATTTTTTTCCATCAATCGGGTTATCTCCCGCACAGGCATTTCACCCATTCCATAGACGAGCAAATCGGCTCCGCTTTCAAGCAGAAAAGAAGGTTTCAGGTGATCTAACCAGTAATCGTAATGAGTAACACGGCGGAGTGAAGCTTCAATTCCACCAAGAATCACGGGAACATCAGGATAGAGTTTCTTCAGAATTCTGGTGTAGACCAGTGTAGGGTAATCCGGTCTGAAGCCGGATTTATTCCCAGGTGTATAGGCATCGTCACTTCGAATCCGCTTATTGGCCGTATAGTGGTTGACCATAGAATCCATCGCCCCGGCTGTTACCCCAAAGAAGAGACGGGGTCGTCCTAGTTTTTTGAAATCCCGAAGATCATCGCGCCAGTTAGGTTGCGCAATAATGGCAGCACGTAATCCCATCTGTTCGAGAATACGGCCAATAACAGCTGCGCCAAAAGCAGGATGGTCAATGTAGGCGTCACCCGAAAAAAGGATCACATCCAGTTCGTCCCATCGCCTTGCGATTGCTTCCTTTCTGGATGTGGGCAGCCAGTCAGTTGATTTATGTTGCATCCAGATATCCATTGATGTTGTACTGGAATAATACTACTCATCAAAATATCGTTCAACCCTGCTGATGGCCAGAGCGTCTATGCAGGTGAGAATCTGACAAACCAACTAAAAAAGCATCTCCAAAACCGTGATTCTTTTAGAGTTCTGGGAACTTATATGATAATTCATGGAGGCAATTAGGTTTGAGAGCCAGAAGAAAAAAGTTGATGTTTAGTACAAAAGCCATACAATTTTCTTGGGTGGTTTGAAGTGTATCTATCAATGGGAAGTAAGAAGTCAAATATGACTGTCTATTTGCCTAGGATGTTAGCTCGAGCTACACGAGGAAAGCGCCGGTTAAGGAAATTGGAGGTCCCGAAAACCGGGAGTCTCTCATGAATAGTAAGTATGGCATCTCGTGTAAAAAACATTGCTCCAAAATCTACTCACAAGAAAAAGGAGGTGTTCTATGGCAGTAGTAAACATAGGAATTGATCTTGGCGTGACAGCAAAACATCATGCCGAGGTCATCAATAGCGAGGGAATAAAAGTTTAAAGATAGGAATTTCCTTTTTGTGCTTGCGACAAATCTCTCACCTTTTTCCTCAATTTCCACCCACTGACATGCTGGAATGAGCTTATCACAGGAAAAAAGATGATATCAAGGATAAAACAAAGAAAAGAAACGACAAAAAAGGCAAAAAAGTCAGCTATAAAATAGACTCCACCCTTGAATCAGCAACAGAGGTTCTCAGGAATACTCCCCCCTCTCCTCTGCCGCCATCAGGAGTTCCTGTTGGACATTATGAGGCGGAGGCGGCCGCTCAGCTTCAAAGGTCAGTTTGAGATGGCCGATGATCCTGTCGATGACCTTCGGTTCTTCGATAAAAGAGATGATTCTCATCCGGCCACCACAGGAAGGACAAAGCAGCGGATCCACCTCGTGGACTTTCCGGATCATCTCTGCCCAGCCTCTTTGAGGAACAGATGTAATCTCATCTTCAATGACCGGTGGGTGGGAAGGGTCTACTCCTGCCTTGCGTATCTTCCCCCTGTGTGCATTAGAGTAGAGGCCGCAGTAGCGAATCATGACCTGACCTTTGTCAGGAATGTGTGAGGTCACGCGGGCGATGAATTCCAGATAATGCATCGACTCCTCCTGTGAGGCACGCCTCGAATACTGATAGCAAACCTTGCCCGCTGTCTCATCGAAGAAAAGACGCAGCATCTTAGGAACAGTAAAGACAACCTGACGGTGGGGGACATCGAGCAGAAGCTCCTCCCTCATCCACTCGCCCCACTCCTCACGTCTCTTCGAATGGCAGGAGGGGCAGAATCCGCGGGTTTTGCAGGAAAACATGAGGAGGCGCTCCTCTCCACAATCGGGACACCGGATACGGGCAAAACCGCACATCGGATTGCCGCAGTCGAGATACTTCTCAACAACATCCTTAATAACAGGGCGAAGAAAGCCATGCTCTCTCTCAAAGCGTGACTCATATTCTGAGAGAAACTTCTCAAAGTAGTGGAACAACACCCGGTAGAGTACTGTGCGTTCCGGATGGCGCTGCCGGTATATCCCTGCCATTGCAGCAGGGATGATTCAAGAAACGGGCCAGAATAGAGGCTCACAGATATCCTCCCCTGTAAATGGCCATCTCTGATTCACACGCTCTTTGCAAAAATGTCAACGGGAGTTGACCTTGGAAGGATTGTCGAGTCAACAAATGTTCACTGTAACTATTTATAATACTTTCATTTTTGATAGGATGTGTGAGTTATACTCCTGAACCAGTTCGAATAAGTGGGACATCGGTTCTTCCGATTCCGTCTCCTCCTTCAGAAAAGAAGTTAGTAGCTATCGCCGGTTTCGAAAATAGAAGCACTTATTCGGCTGATAAGCTTTGGGAGACATCCGCCCAGATGTTGATGACCGAGCTCCTCCGTCTCTCCTATTTCTATAAAAGTTTATCTCCATACACATCAAAACTTTCAATATACTGCCGAACGGTATCATAAAGAGATCTGGTAACCTCGGCTGCCAGATTAGAATCCTTAAATTTTATAAGAGTTGTTTCAATTGCAAAGGGAGAGTTGTATTTTTTTACATACTCTTTAAGAAAACTATATGAACTTGATCCAGACACTCAAGAGCTATTTCAAGCAGTGCGATGGAATGAGAAAGGTCCAGTGATTGTAAAGGTAGAAGAAATAAGTAGGGCAGTTGGATGGACATGGCCTACCTCAAACATTTATGCCAGAGTTAAAAGGTGTCAAAAATTATTAGATACCCTCTATAAAAATAACTTTATAAACAAACCAATCAAACGAGGGAAAAGTGCGGAAGAAAGGAGTTGGCTGTTCTTTATCAGTAAGGGGAGAGGGGCTTTAACTCCCGAACATAAACTGAAATTAATTAAAAATGGCTTAGATTCGCGAAATATTAAAAATGAGGGTTTACAGGGATAAATAATTAAAAATGGCTTAGATTTTCACCCCCGTATAGATAGTACTATTATAGATAGTTATTAAGGAAGAAGAAGAAAATGAGAAAAATAAAGTTAATCAGTAACCCTTGCCCTCGGCTAACGCCAGCGGGCAAAGCAGGCGAAGCGCCTGCCTCAAAGAGCAACTAACGTTGCAGGAGAAGAAGATTTGATTTTACTGATTAGGAAGTATAGGGTGCTAGAGTAACAATCAGCAAGGAGCAATGAGGAATGAAAAAGATTATAGTCCTTGAAAGGGCTTTGGCAAAAGCAACTCCTGTTTTAGACTTTATAGAGTTTATTAATGAATCCAAGATTAGCGATGGGAAAGAGCCAGTTTATATTTATTTAAGTGGTAGTACTGAGCTCGATGCTTTATTGATATCAACCGAACCCATAACTAATGAAGAGTTAAATGAGTTTGAGAAAGAGATAGGTAATAAATAACCCCAGGAAGAGAGCTAAAGAAGAACCATAGAGAAACCATAGAGAAGACCAAAGAGAAGTAATAGGTAGAAAAAGAGGCGGCCGTAGGGCGTAACGGAAGTAAGTTAAGCACGGTGGGGCGGTAATCATATCCATTGTCCCATCCCCATACCCACCCCTCATCTCTTGAGCCGATCTGGCTCAAGATCAGTCGAATCATTATTAGCAGTGAGAGCCTGAGCGCTCACCACCCGGCACTATCCCTGTCCCTGGCCAGATCGAATCCGTATTATACTCAAATTAAGGATAGTCTAATTAGTATCCGGCAGTAATCCTCAGCCCCGATCATACAGACCTCTGCTATTGATCAGAATACTACGAGAATAGTGAGGACTCAGTGCGTATCACACGTTCTCAGGCAGACCCCTCTAAGTAGACGTGGATAGCACTAGAATAGTGAGAGAGTGAGAAAATAGGATAAGGGATTGATCAGGATAGCCTGCCGGAATGTGCGTGCTTTTAAGTTGATTTTACTTGTTAGGAAGTATAGGATAATAGACAAAGCCAAAAAGGGGGTATCGAATGCCAAAAAAACGTGTATTTGTTAGTTACGATTTTGACAATGACAAGGCTCTAAAGGATTTAATAATCGGACAGGCAAGACTTTCAGATTCCCCATTCGATGTTATTGACCACTCTCTAAAGGAAGACGCTCCTTTGGCGACATGGGAAGAAAAAGCACGACGAGCAATAAAGCAGTCTAGCATTGTTTTGGTTATGGTTGGTCGATACACGCATAGAGCGTCAGGTGTGCTTAAAGAGATAAGAATGGCTCGAGAAGAATGCATCCCCATTGTTCAGGTAATTGGTTATCAAGAAGGCGATTACACGCCAGTTCCAAATGCTGGTCGTCTATATAGTTGGAACTGGGAGAATTTGAAGAGATTACTTAGTTAGTTTGAACATGAACAGAATTAGTTTAGAATCGCCATCAGTACAAAGTTACCTAAGTATTCTTCAGGCAGTCATTGGTCGAATGGGGACTAATAGTACAGGTTGCAAGACATGGTGCGTTGCGTTAGTCTCTGCAATAACTGTGATTATCTCAGATAAAGGAAATCCTAACTATCTGTGGGCCTCAATTATTCCTCTTGGACTCTTCTTTTTTCTGGATTCTTATTACCTTAGTTTAGAGAGACGCTTCCGTCAATTGTACAATGATTTCATCAGGAAGCTTCATTCGGATTCTGCGACTATTGAAGATGTTTTCATTGTAACTCTTGATGCTGGTCTGTGTGAAACAATATCATCAACATTTAAAGCTGCAATATCGATATCCATTTGGCCTTTTTACAGTTTGTTAGCTGCAATGCTGATTGCTGTAAGAATATGGGTTCTATAATGAGTTTTGCTACCCAACTAAATATCGGATATAGCAAATGGTAATTTCTTCATAGCCGCCTTCGGCGCTTTGTAAACATCGGTAATGTTATCTTCAGAGCGGTTGAACTTTGAGGCGAGTGGAAGCCAAAGACCCTAAAGCCCTGGCTTCCCCGGAGAGCTGTATCGCACAACGGCTATTATGTCAACTCGCCAGCCTGCTTTTTTTATGTTTTTGGGGTTGTGTTTGTTTCATTTCCCAAAAAAAGAAAAATTTAAATTATAAATAAAAGAGGAGGTCAAAAGTGGCAAAATCTACTGATTTATTTAAGGGTTTTAAACTTAGAACTCCAAGGCACACGGTAATCAACTGGCCCAATAAAGTTTTAGATATTGTTGACGGTTATAGAGAACATAGAGGCATTGATCATGGCGTTCAGAAGGATTCTATACAGAATGCGTGGGATGCTCGATTAAATACGCGACATGGAAAAGGTTGGTCTTTTATTTTTGAATTATTAAGAGGCAAATCTGGAAGAACTTTTTTAACTATGACTGACAAGGGCACAACCGGCCTTACAGGGCGTGTACTCCAGCCCGAGGAACTTCAAGAAGATTTACTACCAGAAGAAAGGTGGGGACGCTTCGAGAATGTTGCTTTTACAAAAGGTCCTTCTGAAGAAACTTTGGGCTCAAGAGGGAAAGGAAAATTCATCTTTGTTGGGGCGTCTGAGAATTATACCATTCTGTATGATACTTTGAGAGCAGATGGCATATATAGATTTGGATATCGGACTGTAAAGCTAACGGATTCGCCAATAGATGCATTTGATGGTGACGAAGGCAAAAAACTTCTTGTTAAACTAACGGAAGGTGTATTGACTCCTCTCTCAGAAATCGGAACACGAGTTATAATTGTTAATCCCATTAATGATGTGGTTAGATCTATAGAATCTGGAAGTTTTCTGCGTTTTATCGGCGAGACTTGGTGGGAAATAATCAGTAAATTCAGTAAATACGGAGTTCAAATTATCGTGAGGCAAAATGGTTCCGATACCAGAGCAAAAATACCTGAAGAATTCGTTCTGCCTGAGACAGATAGCAAGATGTATAAAGTCTGGCTTAAAAAGGAAATCAAGATTAAATATACGGGGGAACAATATATGATAAAGCGACTCCATATTATTAGGAACACCACAAGCGCTGTGCCGGAGGACATAAGGGGAGTTGCTATTCAACGCGGCGGGATGAAAATATGTCCCCTGTATATACGATATGTTCCTCAAGAAATCGCTGATTCTGTATATGGCTATATTACTTTTGATAAGAAATTAGACAAAGCTGTGCTTGTCAATGAAGGAAGTGAACATTATTCTTATGATTTTAGCAGGGGCTTGGTAAGAAAAATAAACCTGCTTATAGAAGATGAACTAGCCGCATTCGCTAGAGCAAAACTCGGATGCGGGGCGGATCCACGCAAAGTTGAGCATGAACGTCAAACAAATGCAGAACGCAGGGCTATATATACAATGAATAGAGTAATAAAAAAGTTGGGTTTGTTTGGAGGTAGAGGAGGAGGAGGTAATGGTGGTAATGGAGGAGGGCAAGAAAAGAAAAAGATTAGGATAGAAATGGAGCCGATACAATTTCCTAGGGAATCACGGAGAATTAACTGGGGAGAATCATTAAAAAATATAATAATATGGGCTGTTAATGATACAGATAAATCTATTCCTGTGCGATTAAAAATGTATATGTTATACCATAAAAGTGAAGTACATCATTTTTTAAAGGACAAAGATTTTACTTTGAAGCCATATGGACGAAGCAAGAAATTCGGCCCATTCCATATAGAATTCAACAAAAAGGATTTCCCCGGCAGAGGCCCCTATATTATTAGGGCAAAACTTCAACTTATGGCTAATATTAATAATAAAAAGAAAGGTTATGAGTTGCACATCCTTTCAAGACGATTCTATCTTGAAGAAGATCCACCGGAAGGGGGACTTTTTGAGAAATGCGATGGTATGGAATTCCCAGAAGAGCAAAAATTGATTATGGGAGAAGCAATATCTGGAGAATCTAGTGGATATATATTTCAATATAATCTAGATCATCCAGCTAAAAAAGCTTCTGATGATACTGAAGATCACCTTACAGACTATCTTTTTAGAATTATGGCAAATGAGGTTCCTCGTATTGACATAAGAAGGGAGGAGAGAAAAATCTTTTCAGACGAAGATCTGAAAGATCCAGTGCGTTTATCTCAAGAAATCTCAAGACTGATCGGAAAAATTATGCATGAGTATTATGTGAGTTAGAAATATGGCGGTTATTATTAGAGAAAAAAGGATTATAGGAGGGAAAGAGTATCCAGATATAAAGGTTTATAAATCGGATAAAGATAAATTTGTAACAAGAGAAGCTAGAGAAAAGGCCGAAAAGCTTGATAAATATCTTCATGAAAATATGAAAGAAATAGAAAATCTAATAAAAAAGGAGAACATTATCTCGCTCAAAGGGAAACCAGGCGTAATAAAACTCTGGTACGAAATTGGCAAAAGGCTCTCTTTTGTGTACAATGAGAAAACTATACAGCCGGAGGATAGGAAATATGTATGGCGGGCTCTTTATGACCATGCCGGTGAACTTATCCCCGGGACTCCAAAAATAAGAGCAAATGAAAGATGGTGGAGCAGTCACTTTTTTTACTGTTACCAAATTGGACTCTTCCCCTGGTCATTTGTAAAAGCAGCCGGTAACTGGACGGCTTGGGTGGAATTTCTTGACTCACAGAGGATCAGACAGGACGAAAGAATAGTCAAATGGCTTGGTTGGAAAGCAAAAAAGGTGCGGGGAGGAAAACAGGACTGGTTGAGAAAATTAACAAAATCAGTCCGACATGCTTTTATGAATCGAGATACAACTATGCTAACGAGAGATGAACTGCATGAAGAATTAAACAAGATTTTTGCGGAGACATATGCCAATAAAGAAAAGTGAAAAAAAATACTATGTAATTGACCTCTTTGCTGGCTGTGGCGGCTTGAGCGAGGGTTTTAAACAGGCCGGATTTGAAGTTATAGCGCAAATCGAAAGAGATAAATGGGCCTGTGAGACGCTCAGAACAAGAAATGTCTTCCATTTTTTAAAATCCGCTAGCAAATTAATCTATTATATAAAGTATCTCAGAGAAGAGATTTCCATGGATTATATTTTGAAAAGGTTTCCCGAAATAGAAAGTCTGATAAATTCGATAGTCATTAAAGCAGAATTTGGAAAGGATTCATTTAAAAATATACTCTCCAGAATTGATTCCGCAAGAAAGCTACACGGGACTCCAAAATTTCATATTGTACTAGGCGGTCCTCCCTGTCAGCCTTATTCTGTTGTCGGGAGGTCAAGAGACCCTCATAGAATGAGATATGATGATAGACATTATATTTACGAATACTACCTCAGAGTACTGGAATTTATAAAGCCAGATTTTTTTGTTTTCGAAAACGTTCCAGGATTAATTACAGCAAATGCGAAGGGAGAGGAGATATTTATACGTATGTTGGAGGATTTCAGCAAGATAGTTCCTCCTTACAAAATCGCACCGAGTTTTGATGAATATTCGAGAAATCCAAGAGAGTATCTTGTCGACAGCAGCAATTATGGTATTCCTCAAAAACGGAAAAGAGTGATTTTCATCGGCTATAGAACATCTTTTTTATCAAAGAATAAAGAAATAAAAACCGTATTCAGAAAGATTCTGCGCATGAAATCTCCCCGATGGGGAGGAAATTCCGTTGAAGATGCCATAAGTGATCTACCTGCATTAAGACCAGGAGAGGGAGCTGATGGCTATTATGGCAGTTATATAGAAAAAGAAACTACCTCGTATCAGAACAGTATGAGAAGAGTTTCTCCCGGAGTATTGAATCATCGAGCGCGAACTCATATGGAGAGTGATCTTGAAAGATACAAATTTTTTATTAATCACCACATAAACGGAAAACAGAATGCTAATCTTATTGATCTGATGAGGGAAAGACCTGATTTAACACCGACTCATAATCACCTTGATAAATTTTTTGATAGATTCAGAGTTCAGTGGTGGACGCTGCCATCCTCCACAATTACAGCCCATATATCTAAGGACGGTCATTATTATATTCATCCCGATAAAAAACAGTGCAGATCTTTTACAGTTAGAGAAGCCGCAAGATGTCAGTCATTCCAAGATAATTACAAATTTGAAGGGCCGCGTACGCAACAATTCAGGCAGGTGGGAAATGCAGTTCCCCCTGTGCTCGCGTGGATAATAGCCAAGCACCTTATGGCCGAATTAAAAAAAATTTATGAATTTCAAGATTCGAATAGGGAAGGATTATGACTCGAATTGTGACTGACCTACCGGATAAAAGGAGAATCAGATTTTTCAGAAATAAAATAGCGAAATGGTTTGAAAAAAATGGCCGTAAATATCCGTGGCGCGGGATTTCAGATCCATTTCGAATCCTTATTGCTGAGATGATGCTCCAGAGAACAAAAGCAGATCAGGTAAAACCAGTATATTTACATTTTTTTTCAATTTTTAAATCTATCCATGAGGTTGCAAATTCATCCGATGAAAAATTAGAAGACCTTCTGTTTCCTCTGGGATTAAAATGGAGAATAAAAAAATTTAAAGAGGCTTCAGAGGTGCTTAAAAATAATTTTAGGGGGAAAGTTCCGGAAGATCGTGAAAATATAATGAAATTACCCGGTGTTGGTGATTATATAGCGGGCATTGTTTTATCAACAGCTTTTAATAAGAAAGAATGGATTGTTGATAGTAATGTAGTTAGGGTTTATAGAAGATATTTTGACATTAATACGTCTAAAGAAGGGCGTCGTGATAGGATTGTTATAAATATTTCAAAAGAATATGCTTCATGTAGAAATCCATGCAAGGCAAATTTAGCGCTAATAGACTTTGCTTCTATAATATGTAATCCACGGAAACCATTATGTTCTATATGCCCATTAATAAAAAAGCCTTTGGAAGATATTATTGAAACTACAGAAGGTTGTCTTTCTAGATTTGAGCTGGAAGAGCGCAAATAAATAGCATAATTAGCTATTTTAGAAATTTGAGGCCACTGGAAGCCAAAGACCCTAAAGTCCTGGCTTCCCGATAATGAAAAAGACAGCTAAGCGTGATTAGCGCCTCATTTGGGGAGACGAATTAGAAAGAGATATATTCTCATTGTAACAATTGTTATAATTATTTTAGCGCCTTAATTTAAAAGAAGGGTTTGGTGAAAATTAAATATATTATCAAGTATGTGACTTTAATGTTGATTATTTTATTAAGTTTTAAATATAAGAATATTTGCTGAAAGGATAAAGCTATGCTTAGAAGATCATTGGCTCTTCGATTATTTGATGCATTTACAATACAAAGGTGGAATGACAAGATCAGACCAGTTGAACTAACTGAGATGGATAAACACGCCCATAAGATAATAATATCCTATTGTTTAGGCAGATATGAGGAACAGAAAGGCAAAACTGTAAATTGGGGAGATGTCATAAAAGGTAGTTTCTATGAATTTCTACGTAGGATTGTAATTTCCGATATAAAATCACCTATTTATAGAAAAATAAGGCTTAATCATCCCGAAATATTCTCTGAACTAAATATTTGGATTTACAATGAATTAGAATCATATTTGTCAGATTTATCTAACGACATCCATAAAGAGTTTAAAGAATATTTAGAAAATCCTGATTATTTGGATCCTCTTACAAAAAATATTTTGGGAGCGGCACATATTTATGCAAGTTACTGGGAATTTCAGATTATTAAACAGGCTGATCCCCATGGATATCAAATTAATGATATTGAGCGTCAGATAAAAAATGACTTGGAATCCTATTTGGATTTAGACGGTATGAGGAAAATCATAACTAAGCACAAAATATCAAACTTCATTGATTTATGCGGACGAATGAGATTTCAGATAAGATGGGGACAGGCCCCAAGGATTCCAAAAACTTCTGTTTTAGGTCATATGTTTTTAGTAGCTTGCTTTACATATTTGTTTTCAAGAGAACTAAATTCTTGTTCAAAAAGATTATACAATAACTTTTTTAGTGGTTTGTTCCATGACCTACCAGAGGCAGTTACTGTTGATATAATATCTCCTGTTAAACAATCAGTAGAGGGAATGCCGAGTGTCATAACTCGAATTGAAGATGAATTGGCGTCTGGTGAGATTTACCCACTCTTAGAAAAAAGCTGGATACCAGAAATTGAATATTTCACGAAAGATGAATTCTTAAATAAGGTTATTATTAATAATCAAATTGTCCATCCTTCAAGTGACGAAATTAATCAAAAATATAATAACAATGAATATAATCCTTTGGATGGTGAATTAATAAAAGTTTCAGATGACTTTGCTGCATTCTTAGAGGCTTATGTTACAAAAGGTCTTGGTATAAATTCAAAACATTTGCAAGATGGCCTTCAAGAAATTGCTGTTCGTAATGAAGGGAAGGATATCGCAGGGCTTCAGATCGGCACGCTCTATGCTGATTTTAAGGAAGTTTGAAGAGGAAAAGTTTAACAAAAGGACTTCATAACCATAAAAAAAATAGTCACTATAAGGAGGTAAGCAAATGTATACAACAGGTGAAAAACCAGGAGTTGGAACTTACAAATGTACTAAATGTGAAACTATTGTAAGACTTGACGATTCTGATGATACTCTTCCCCCTTGCCCTAAATGTAAAAACACAGATTTTGAGAAGATTTCTTAGTAATTAAAAAATTATTCAGCTTTTGCTTTGAGAAAAATAGGCGAGTTGCGCCTGATATATTTATCAGCAAGGAGGTAATAATGAGTGAAGAGGAGAGAAAAGAGCCAGAGTATAGTTTTGTTTTGGTTTTTCCAAAAGAGGAAAGAATTAGATCACTTTTGAAAACAGGAGATTTGGAAAAGTTAGCAAAGGTTGCGTATCTATAAGAATTTCGTTTTTTTGCTTGCGGCAAATCTCTCGCAATTCTCCTTAATTTCCACCCACTGACATGCTGGAATGAGCTTATCACAGGAAAAAAGATGATATCAAGGATAAAACAAAGAAAAGAAACGACAAAAAAGGCAAAAAAGTCAGCTATAAAATAGACTCCACCCTTGA
>Ga0307378_10008164_pt1 | contig 13951 bp, 7 predicted proteins | sample UN1MG_FD_202238 | JGI IMG/M metagenome (GOLD analysis project Ga0307378, IMG submission 202238) | Soil microbial communities from Risofladan, Vaasa, Finland - UN-1 | ecosystem: Environmental > Terrestrial > Soil > Coastal area > Acid sulfate soil | place: Finland: Risofladan, Vaasa | collected... | reverse complement strand
ATTAGGAGCTGCCGCTTTTAATAATGAGCTTAATTGTAATACTGATGGTTCAGTGTCATTTGGTTATGTAACTCCTTCTACAGGTCTAGATTGTTCTACAACTACATTTAATACTGTTCTTCCAAATTGTATATTTGAAATTGAAACAATGTCTTTGACTAATGATATTTTTGAATCTACGGTTAATTATCACTCTCTTCCTGCTGCTGGTATTAATGTTTGTGATCCATTATTGGAAAATATTAGAACAGCAGATTTCACTTATCTTGGATAGTTTTTACAGGCAAAAGTCATATTTCTGACTTTTGCCTTTCTTCTTTCTTTCTTTCTTTTATTTACTTATTTATTAAATTCCCCGTTTTTTTCGATATATAAATAGTTATTTTTTAATAGGAGAAATATTATGTCGTTATTGGATGTTATTGATGATATTGAGATTAAACTGTATTACAAATATATTACTGTTAAGGGGTCTAAGAAGCTTACTATTGTTGAAAATAATAAAGCAGAAGAGTTACTAAAAGATGAGAAAAAGTCTAAAGAGATAGAGGTGTTAGTAACTGGTTGGAAAATGCTTACTTGGAAAGAACAGAATGAAGTTACTGAGTTATCATCACAAACTATTAATGCTCAAACAGGAGAAAAACAGTTTAGTTATTTAATTTATAGGGACTCTATTGTAAAAAAATGTTTGAAAACGTGGAATTTAACGATGAATGAAAAGCCGGTTCCTGTGTCTGATGATATGATTGATAAATTACCTGGGCTTGTTGTTTATGATTTGTATGAAAAATTTGAACGAGTAATTGATTATAACGAGGAAGAACTAAAAAACTAGAACAGGCTGCGATCGAATACGCTCGTGGCCACAACATTTCAGTTAAACCTGTTCCTATAGAATTAACATATTTTTGCTTAGCAAAAGAGTTTGGTTGGCTTCCTAGTCAAATAGAAAATGAGCCTTTTAAAAATATAAAGGGGATAATGCGAATTCTTTCTACTTATAATAGTGTTATGAATAAAGATTCAGAAAAGTCAAGTAGACAAAGAAATTCAGGTATTGGAGGGAAGCAATATATAGATATAACTGATCCAGCAATGGAAGAACAATTAAATCAAAGAAAATTAAAAATATGATAGGAGATAAAAATGCAAAATTTATTTGTGAGTGAAAATGACGAATTTGTTATTAGGTTTACTGTGGCTACAGATGATAAGGGAACTATTTTCTGTGATATGAATAGAGAATCTCTGACAGAATCGTTTGGGGACAAAATAAAAGAACTAGAAATAAAAGATTATGAAGCAGTTTTTAGAAAACCATCGTTTGGGGATTCTATTGAATTGTACGATTCTATTTTTAGTGTAAATAATGGGGCTGATGTTAGTTTTAATCCTGTTTTAATAAGAAGTAATAAGATTATTGCTTTGATTAAAAGTTGGAATTTACAGGGAGAAAAAAATAAACCGACAGCGGAAGATATTAAAAAATTACATCCGACAATAGCAACAGTAATAGGAGTTCTTTTAGATCAAGAAACAGGAGCTATTTTTGGGTAAAAAATTAAATGTTTTTAGAAAAATAAAAAGAGGCAGTAGTTATCTATTGTCTCTTTTTTAATAAAGGGGTTTTTAATAAAAAATAGAAATATTAATTATTCAAGATTATTATTTTAAGAGAACGAGTCATGTCTGATAACATTAATTTACCAGCAAATATAATTTTAGAGCTTCAAACAAGAGGTTTTGAAAACGCTGAACAAATAATGAAGGCTATCCTTAGAGAGCAGAAAGCTTTAGGGAATAGTAACGGAGATCTGATAAAAAAATATGGAGACCTTAAGAAGGCTACAGATGCTCTTATTAAATCCTATAAAGAAAGAGGGAAAACAGCCACAGATGAATTAGGTAAAGAAGAAAAGGCAGTTCTAAAATTAAAAAAAATATATTATAGTTTAGGTAAAGGTGTTCATGAAGTTGCTGATGGTTTGAAGAAGATGATTTTACCATCTAGTTTTGGGAACGCAATTACTCTTACAGATAAATATAATAAATCATTAATACAATCATCTGCTAGTGTTAATCGTTTAGGTATAGGGCTTAAAGGATTAGAAACTTCTCTTACTAGAATTGGAGCCATTACTTCTTTAACTAGAGAAGAAACTTTAAAACTATTTGATCAATTTCAATCTGGAATGAGAGAAATTTCTATTTCAGATTTTGAAAGTACTATGAAAAGGATGCGTAATATAGTTGGGTCAAATGCTGATGCAATGGGTCAAATGCAAGATGCTCTTTCTGCAATATCTCAGGAATATCCATCATTATCTAGAGGTTTATTAGACATTGCTAAGGCAGATTCTATTAATAATGCTGCTCAACAAGAGTCTTTACAAAATAGAGTAAGAAATTTATATTTTATTGGGAAAATATCAGATGCACAATACAGGCAAGTTTCTGCATATCTTAGAGGAAATAAGCAAATTAGTAGTGCTGATTCTGACAGACAAAAAGAGATAAAAGAACAGATTAAAGCTACTCAAGAACTGAAAAGACAGATGGAAATAATTGGATTGGCTGTTGGCCAAGCTATTCTTCCAGGATTGGTTATGGTAAGTGGTATTTTAAAGAATATCACAAAAGGTGCAGAAACAGCTGCTGGTTCAATGAAAAATGTAGGAAGAGTTCTTGTTGGTATGATGTTTGCTAAGGCGGCTTTTTCTATTGGGAAAATGGCTGTAGGGGGTATTGGTGGGTTACTTTCAAAGGGAGGAAGAGGAGGAGGAGGAGGAGGAGTCGGAGGAGCTTTAGCAGGAATAGTTGGAGGAGCTACTCCAGTTCGTGTTGTTAATTTCAATGAAATGGGAGGAATAGGGTCTATATTAGGTCCAAAGACTCTTACTCCTGCTCAGAAGCATGTTGCAGATTGGGAGACTAATTATGCAAAAAAATCTTCAAAATTAGGTCTTGGAGGTAGAATTAAAAGAGCTGGACCGGCACTGGGTGTGGGTGCTATGTTAGCAGGAGGATCTTATCTTGCTAATCAAGCATCGACAGTAGCAGAAGCAGCAGGTTATAAAAAAACAGGAATTGGACTTGGATTAGGTGGAGCTGCTATGGGTGTTGCTTCTGGGGCTGTTACTGGGGCTGCTATTGGAAGTATTCTTCCTGTTGTTGGAACTGCAATAGGAGGTCTTATTGGAGGAGCACTGGGAGTTTTTTCACAATGGGGAAATATTACTGAAAATATTGGTAAGTTATTAGGAAAGGAAGGAAAATCTAAAGAGTCTGGTAAATTCCGAAAAGATTTTGAAAAAGAGCAAGAGGAAGAAAAAAATAAGAGAAACGAAGAAAGGGCTTTACAAGCTCAAATAGATGAAGGTAATAAAACTAATATGGGAGAAATTTCAAAACTTGGAATAGCAGGTGTATTTACAAAAGCAAAGGAGAGAGCTAAAACCGCAAATGAAGCTTTAGCACTTAAACGTGAAACAGTAGATGAAACTATAAGAGCAAAACTAGGAATGACTTTTAAAGAAGGAGAAGGAGCACCTGATAAACAACAGCAAATTAGAGATAAAATAGAAGGTCAAGAAGAAGAATTAAGAAAAGCAAAAGAAACATATGCATCAAAGCAGTTAGATATGAGTCAACCTGAGAGAATTGGAGCTCAAGATTTTATAAGAGAAAAAGAAGAAGAATTGAAAAAGACCAAAGAAATAGTAGAAGAAGTGGAAAAAGAGGCTCCAGGATATCAAGCTGCGTTAAAGGAAGCTGAAAACCTAAATGCACAAATGGAAACGATGTCAACTCTTGCTGCAAAACAGAGAGATGCTGTAGCTGCGATGAACGGTTTGTATGAGGCTCAATCTAGTTTATTGGATACTATTGTTGGGAATATGTCTTTGACTGGGCAGGTAGATTATAGTGAAGCTTCTGCACAACTTGAAAAAACCTTGTCGTATTTAGAGGCTTCTGTTACTGAACAAGAAGCATTAATAAATATATTAAAGTCAAATCAAGGGCTTTCGATAGATGAAGTGTTAAAAAAGAAAGACTTAAATAAACAACAGGTTATTCTTTTAAAGGGTATGGAAAAGGCAGGAGTAACATCAATAGATCAAGCAGTTACTGATGCAGAGTTACTTAAGTTAGATGAAAAAAGGGCTAAAGCAGTACAAGAAGAGAGTAAAGCAAGATTAAATATGATACATCTTATGGATGGTCAATTAAAATATGCAAAAGCGTCGGCAACACAAGCTAGTTTAATGGTTCAATTAGCAGATAATTTTGCTATAGGTGTTGGAGCAAGTGCAGATATGAGAATTAAAGCATTTCAAGCAGAAGAAGATATTATAGCTGGATTGAAAGAACAGCTTAAACTTAATAGAATTGAGCAAAGTACAGCTCCAGAAAAACAAAGATTAGCATTAATAACTCAAGAGAAAGATTTACAAAATGAAATTCTGCAATCTCAAATAAAACAAGCTGGACAGGTTAAATCATTAAGAGACGGTTGGGTATCAGCTATTTCTGCAATGAATACTGGTTTTGGTAGTTTTTCAGAAATTGTTATGGATTCTAGTCAGAATCTTGCTCAATTAGCAAAAACACCTGGAGCTGTTACAGCCCCTATTCTTGGAACAATGTCCAAAAAAGGGTCATGGGGGCATAGTAATTCAGAAAGTATTGTTACTCATGGTGGCATCGGGCAAATATATTCGAAACGTTATGGGCAGAGTCCAAAAGGAAGATGGGAACAATCTATTAGATCTGATTTGGATAGAAGATTTGGAGGAGATATAAGAAATCTTGAACGAGGGCTGGGGGAAAATGTAGGGGAGAATATTGCAAGACAAGCTTCAAGAAATGTTCAAGGAGGAGCTAGTGCTTTAGGGGCAGGTAATGCGATGGCACTTGCTGCTCATCAAGCAAGTCAAGCTAATAATACTCAATATGGCACAGGAGGAGTAGCAAGGAAAGATTTACGATTTAATAATCCTGTCCAAAATAGTCAAGAAGGAGAAAATCAGCCTCCTCCTTCTGATAAGGAATCGACTGCAAATATACTTTTGCCTTCAGTAAATATTTCAGTTAATATCCAAGATGTTAGTGAATTAACAAATAAAGTAATAGAGGCATTACAATCTAATATTCATAACGGTATAAATGATGCTTTTAGAGGTTACGGAAAGTAACAATTGGATTATTTTTTATGGCATTTGATAATAGAAGAACATATCTTTGTTACAATAATAGAGACTTAATAAGAGATGGGTTTATACGCACTTTTGTTGAAAAGGAATTTATTCCAGTTTCTACTTTTAATTTAAATCGATTAAAAAATCCACCTAAAGGAGTCACATATATTCTTGATAGAGACAAGATTACTGGGGAGATTATAAGTGTAAGAGAAAGAAAAAAATTATTACCTGCTAGTAAGATAAAAGTAGAAATAGATTTTAGTAAGGTAATGAAAAATGCAGTATCTCATCCATATACTCCTGGCTCTTTATCTTTTAGCCCTTTGGTTTCGATTGTGACTCCTCTTTTGTCTCCGATAGGGTTTGGAGGAATTACTTCTGGTTTTACAGAGATAACTTTCCACATATTAGAAGCAAAAACTGAAATAAATCAAGCTATTATTGTCACTCAAGAAATTCTTGATAATAAATCTTTAGATTTTGATGGTTATCCTTTATCTGTTTTTGGTATAGTTACAGAACATAATGAAGTTTTAAAAGTTCCTATTACTTCTCCTCCGACTGAGTTAAAAACAGTTGTTGCTGAGTATAAGGAGAAGCATCCTCAAGCAAGATTTAGAATTAATTCTTCAGGAGAGACAGAAGCATATATTGGTTTAGACTTTACTAGTGAACAAGTAAGGGTGTTGGGAAAATTTAGTCAAGGAGCTTATTCTGGAGCTGCGAGGAAAAGAATTGATGGAGCAACGGATAGTAGAGGTTTGTTTGGAGGTAAAGCTGATGCAGAATTACATATAGTCGAAAAAAAAGGAGAAAGCAATCTTGAAGAGGATAGAGAGGTTGTTTTATTTGATGGACAGAAATCGATTTTTGATACTATAATTAGAGATGGAAGAAAAATAAAATTTAGAGGAGATAATTTTGATGCGAATCAGCCAGGAGAATATCCTTATGATATTAAAGGGGCATATAATATAGATGCAACAGATAAGAAAATTAGAATTAACACAACAGGTTTAAAATTAAAAGATACTCTTTATATCACTTATTCTATTGTTGATGGAGGTAGATATGTTAGGCAAAATTTAGAGCATAAAGGAACTATTGGTCAAAGTCCTACATATGGTATAATAGGTTTTATGGGGGCAATTGGTAGTGAAGTTAATGCATTTGATTATCAAATGCGTGAATGGAAAGTGCCTCCCTTGCCAAAGGGAATTAAGGAATCTAATATAGATAAGGTTGCAGAGGGTTATATAAAAGATGAAGATTATAAATTAACAATGGATGAATTTTTAATAATTGATAAAGAGCAAAGGGAATGGGAAGCAAATTCTAAAAATGAGGGAGATTTTGATTTAAAAAATAAGGCCAGTAAAATAGAAGGATGGAGATTATCAGAGGCTATTTTATATGGTAAAGTAAAGAAATTTTTTGCAGCAGATTATAGGGGCATTCTATATTTTAATAATATGACAGTAGTCGTTTTATACCCTCGTTCTAATATAAGGGACCAAGGATGGTTTACGACTTATTTAGAAAGTCTTGAATTTACTAATCCAACAGGGCCACCCGATCCTGTTGATCCAATAGATAAAGATGGCAATTCTAAACTTACATATCTTTCATCTGATTTAGAAAAAAAAATAGAAGATAATATTGATTTGGGCAGGTTGCCAGGTTTTTTATTTGACACATCAGAAATAACAAATAGCTTGTTATTTGATAGAGAAAAAATTCATTATTATAGACCTTTTGCAAATGCTTTAAAAAAAGTAAGTTTGTATAATAAGGACCAAAACGATACAGGAATTGGGATTGTTAGTTTAGATTTATTAACTTTGCTTTGTCCCAATATTATAAGTTCTATTACACAAGAATTAGTAAAAGGAGAAACTGTTACTTATAAAGAATATGATTTTTCTAAATTTTCACCTAGTTGTCTTGGTTCTTTAAATTTAGATTATTATGATTTGTCATATGGGATTTTTGAAAGTGTTAATGCGCAATCTGTAAAAAATTATAATTGCGAAGATCCTCTTGATATTCATAGTTATACTTATTTTTCTAATAATTATGATGCTATGAATGAAGGACCAGGGGCATGGTATGATCAGGGATATATAGAAAATGAGTTGTTTGAGTGGAGACCAGATGGAGGGACAATAGAAAGTTATTGGAAAGTAGAAACTCCTTATTTTTGCGGAGATTTTAGTAGAAGTTCTAGAGTTTACATAGAAAAGATGGCAGGTGATTCATTAGATAATTATAGTTGGATTTATGTTGATACCGAACCTTCTATTCCCCAAAATATTTCTTCAGATGTTAATTTTAATTCTTCCTCTTTGATGTTGGTTTTTAAAGATGAGAATGTTCATAATAGTTTATGTTATCATAAAATACGTGATAGCTATTTTGAAGAGTATTTTCCTTTAGTTAAGACTGATAAAACAAGAACTCATCAGAGAGATACTTATGATCACGATAAAGATTTTATTGTTGGTCAAAATAGAATTTTAGGAGATATCCCTAGCTATTCTTATGGGATTCCTATTACAGATGATTTATATAAAATATGTTCTTCTGGAGAGGAGAATTTTTGGTTTATAAAAAATTTACTTGTTGATACGTGGGGTGATGGAACTTCTTTTGGATTAGATTTTAGTGATGATATTCCAAAGGCTGCTATTCCATTCGATTGGAGCTTAAAGAGGTTAAGGGTGAATTTTTCTTATACAAATACTACGATATTAGATATTGATAAATATGTTTCTTTTTATTTTGAAGGAAGTGAAAGCTCTATAAGTAATTATAAAGTATCAGAACCTACGATAGCAGGAAACTCATATTCTTTTACTGTTATCATTAATTACTATCATAGTGGTCCTTTGCAGTTTTTGGGAAAATTTTGGAAAAAAGTTACAATTAATGAAGTTAATGCAATATTTGCTCGAGGTAATGATGAGGGAATTCTTCCTCAGCACTTAAATATCGATGAATATAAAATAGATTATGGTCAAAATGCTGTTGTTTATGATGGGCAAGGGAGAATGATGGTTTTTTATGCTAATGAAAAAACCTCTAATATTGATGTAGCTATATCAGAAAGTGATGGAGTTGAATGGTTTGTACATGCAAGCTTAATCAGGTTAACTTCATCAGAAACAGCTACTCTTCCATATGTTATAAAAGGGGCCACTTCTTCATGTCTTAATTTATTTTATATTCTTAATGGTTCTTTTTTAATGCATAAAAGAATTGATTCATCGTTATTTATTGATGAAGATATTACTGTTAAGCCAGTTATTCCAGAAACATATGCCGTGGGAGATTATGATATGTCTTTAGAAGATCCAGATAGGGCATATTGGGGTGGGTATACAACAGATGGGAGTTTGATTAGAAAAACTCCAAGTTATTTTATTGCAGGAGATGCTGAGGATCAATATTTTAAAGAACAAAAGGAAGCTGTGGAAAAAATAAAAGATTTTAATTCTTCTTTAACAGTGAATAATGCTAATAAAAAGATGTGTTTTCGTTTCTTGTTTAGCGGAGATGAGGCACAGATGAAAGATATATTTGTTGAATCTCCTTACGCTGTTTATTTGTCGGGGTCAGGAAATATGAGATTGTTTTTGATTAGTAACGGTAAATTATCTATTAAAAGAAGTAGAGATCTTTATTCTTGGTATTATGATATATATGAACAGGTAATACATAAAAATTATGTGGATGATAAATTAAATAAAGGTTTTCCAGAAGAAATGTCAAATATACAGATAGTAAGAAATGATAATAATAAAAATATTATTTCTATTTTATATGTTTATAATAAAATGCTATTTGTGAGGCATTTTCAAACTAATACTCTTTTTGCATGGTATGATTTAGATAATAATTTACACGATGAACAAATGAAGTCGGTTCTTGAAATAACTGATAAAGATTTGTCAGTTTCTCCTCCAAAAGAGAGAACAAAAAATATCCCAATATTTTTAGTTGGAACTATTCCAGATGAGATTAAAAAAACAATTATTTATGACATAGAGAATAATATTTCTCCTATTAATTCTGATTTATTTTTTTATTTTCCTTATAAGGACCCTGATGAACCATCAAATAAAGAAAAGAATAAAGAAATGGTGAATAGATTTAATGAAAATTTTGCGATAGATGTCGATACACAATCTTATGGGGTTACAACATCTGTTGGATTAATGAGAATTTTTTATAGAGATAATTTTGGAAATATTAATGGAATATTGGTTGATGCTCTGCATGAGCCGATTTTAGAAACTATGAATATATTTAGAGGGAATTCAAGTAAGTAATAATGGAAAATTATTATGATAATATTCTTGATATTATGGATGAGTGGGGTGGATACCCTACAGAAGATGTTTGTAATAAGCCCGCATCTAATTCAGGAATAGTTAAACTTAAGTGTTTTATTAATGGCTCTTGTCCATTTTATAAAACTGGGAAAAAAGAAGATGGTTTGATATTTAACTATCTTACTTTTGCAGAACTAGAGAATTATTTACAAACTGGAATTTTAAATGTTTTGACAACTACTGATGGTTTGGAAGGTCTTCATTTTAAACCAAGATATTTATTCAGACATAATTATATGTTTCAGTTAAAACCAGGTCTAAAAGTTGAGGATGTTGAGGGGATTAATACTAAAGATTTGTATGGAGATAAATTTAGTAATTATTATGAAGAAATAACAACTATTACCAGTGATTCTCCACCACTTAATGGAGCTGAAGCGACTAGATATAAAGCAGAACAATCATGGTTCGTTATTGAAAGTGTTTTTGATAATATTTGTTCCCCCTCAAATATTAATGAATGCGGTATCCAAAGTAGCTGGAATTACCAGCATCAGCAAACAAATGATGATGAAACCCTTGAAAGAGATTTAATGTTAGATTATAATACTTCGTATTTTAATGATTATCTTGATAGTTTTACTGCCGCTAACCTCGAAGCAGGTCCACCACCTCCGATGATAAGTAGAAAAATTACACAAATGCCAACACAACATAAAACACATAATTCTAAAAACTGTGGAGTACATTGGAGAGTAGAAAAAAGAACTCCACTTTTTAAGGGAGAAGATTTTTTTATTAGATTTTATAAGCAGTCTCAAGAGACTAATGTTTTTAATTCAACTGGTAAAAATCTTAAAATTCCATTTATAGATAAAGATTATTCTGCTTTAGATATAACTAGTACTGAAGAAGTTGTTATTGACCCTTGGATATTAATTAATAATAAACCGTTTAAAAAATTTGTTAATGATGCACTTCGTTTTCCATCAGATACGGATAAAAAAGATAATGATAAAGCTGAACTTTATAATTTTTTTACACAAGCATATTATATTATAGAAATAGGGAAAGGGAATCGTAAGGATCATTATTTTATAATTATTCCCTACAGAGGAAATCCTCTTTTTGTTCATTTCTTTCAAAATAAATGGGCTAAAACTCATGTTGCAAAGAAATTGGGAGAACCTTTTGGAGGTATCTCTGGTATGGCATTAATAAGGTCAGACTGGTTTGATGTTGTTGTTAGGAATCATCTTGGTAGATTGTCTATTCAGTTTAGAGGAGACTTTAAAGATCCCCCACCATGGATTATAGAAAGACAGGATTGGGTTCAGTCTGATGTTCCTAAAGGAGAAACTCCATGGATAGAAGAGGAGTTTGTTCCTCTTATTGTTCCTCATGGAAGAATGTCTATATGGGGAGGAAATATAAAAACTGGTTTTATTTTTGGGCCTCTTCAATATCAAACGGATTATATCTCTTTTACATATCCTCCTAGAGAATTAAGCCTAGAGGATGGAGAAAATGAAAAATCTGCTTGGTTAACAAGTAAAAAAGAGCAGGTGGAGTCGTCTTCTTATTTTCAGTCAAATCCTTTTTGGCTTCCTTTAAATAGACAGGCCGTCGCCGATGGAGATTTTCTTACACAAGGAAAGTTTTTTGCTGAACATGAGGTTTTATTTAGTACAGGTCCTCCAGGATTAAGAGATGGAATGGTGGGGAGTGAAGAACCTCCTTATATTAATAAGCCCCTTTTTACAGGAGATGCTCAATTTTATAAAGAATATGATGATCGAGGTAAGAATAAATATAAAAAAGGATATTTTTATTATAATGAGCCGATAAGAGCAGCTCCAGCTGTCGTTGCTCCTGGGGTTAAGGCTTCTAGAATAGTTGTAACTAAATATAGGTTTCTAAATAATTTTAAAACAAAACATCAGGGATTTGATGTTTTTATTGGAATGATGTGTGGAGATCATGTTTTTGATGGAACATCGTATTATTATGCTCTTAAGGATTCTGATTCTTATAGTCTTTTTGGAGAATATGTTCCAGAAGATTCTTCGTGGTATTTGCCTAATTGTAAAACACCGATAATACCATTATTAAGACTTTTATCTTCTGTGGGAGATAGGCCTAGGTGGAGCGATGGAACTTATCTTTTTGAAGGAGTCTCAAGAATACCGAATAGTAAAATTTCTAGTTATTTTGTTGACGCATCTGACCATGTAACATCTTTTAGTCACTCGTGGACGGCCACAGGGTTATCTCAAATGGAGCATAGTGGATCTATAAGTTTTTATTTAAATAGAGACTTTATAGGATCAGAAAATAAGATAATAAATAATGTTACTGATTATTTATTATCTTTACAAGATAAAACTTTTTATATCGAGATATGGGCAGGTTATGAATCATGTAATTATTCTAAAATTCCTGGTCTTTATAAAATGTTTACAGGGATTTGCGAGGGGGGATCCATAAGCTATGAATATGGAAAAATAATTATGAATTGTAAATTAGAGGATTACAGTTCAGTTTTAAAAGGAATGAAATTTTTTAATTCTCCATGGTATGATGGAATGAAAGATGTTTCAGCAATTAATGAAATATTACAACTTGCAGGTTTTAGAGATCAGGGATTATATGATCCAGGGAGTTTGATAAGGGTTTTAAATAATAGAGCTATTGCTGGAGGTTCTTCTTTATTTTTTGCCCATATAGATGGGAGAGTTTTTAAACATGAGCCTTTTGTTTTGCCTTCAGGTTATAATAGATTAGAACAACCTGGTTTTAAATTTAAGGACGGAGATCCTTATATCGATGCCATTACTAAAATATCTAAATTGTCAAGTAAAATATTCTATTTTGATGAGTTTGGAATAGCTCATTTTGAAGATTACCAAGATATGGTTGAAAAAGATTTTTTAGGAGAAGTTCCATTGGTTCCTTTATATCATTTTACCACTAATCCGTCAGAAGTTAGCGGTCAAATGATTTTTAATAAAATGGAAAGATCTTTTGATGTCGCGAGTGTTCATAATCATATTAAAGTTTTATCAAATACTCCAGATATGCACTTATTAATAGGAGATCATTTAAGTTGGGAATCAATAGTAAATCCAGATAGTGCAGGTTTTTTAGGATACCAGAGAACTTTTTATCAACAAGAAAGTATGATCGGTTCTTCTATGGCTCAAAAGTTTACTGTAAGAAAATATTCTGTTGCTTTTAGGCCTAAAATTATGATAAGTTTTGAAACATATGGGCTTCCATTAAGAGCAACAGATGTTGTTAGTATTGGGGGTATTTCGAGTGCTTCAGATGTAGAAGGTAATGCAATTTTAGATATTGTTAGGGTTGTTAAAGTTAATCATACCTTTGATCCATTAAAAAATAGGTGGTGGATGGAGGTTGGGTGCGAAAGATATCAACCAATTTCAACTAGCATAGAATAATTTAAGATAAGGAGTAAACATAATGCAAGATAATGAATTAAGAAATAATATTATAAAGATGTATAATTGTAATAGGGACCTTATTAATAATGAAGTGAATAGATTGGGTAGTTTTGAACAAAGAAGTACTGATTATAGAAGGAATGGAATGTTAAATTTCGGGGCTAGGCAAATGTTTGCCATAATTACTCAAGATTATTACAATATTGGAGGGGGAGGTCCTCCTATAGTAGGTTCATAAGGAAAATAGATATTTGGAAGGTAAGATAAATGGGACAAACTCGTTATTTTAATCTCGCTTTTTTTGACTTTGGAGATAATTTAAGTGAATCTATTAATGTTCAAAAAGAAATAGATCGTTTTGTTGTTATTGATAAGCAAATTTATGGCATGTATAGAATATTTGGCAATGGTGTTATTGATGGGTTTACTGTTATTGACGCTGGATTTCAAGGAGAAAATGGAATAACTGTTTCTATTTCTGAAGGAACAGGTGTGGTTAATTATTTAGCATCTCAAACGGAAGAACCAGGATTTATATATAATTTACCTCCTAATTCTATAGTTGATATTTACGCTACTATATCTGGCTCTACCTACCTAGATAGGGCAGTTAATTTTGTTTATTCTACCTCTCCTTTAGAAGAGTCTATTAGATTAGCAACAGTTTCAACAGGTGGTAATAATATTTTATTTATAGATAATACTACAAGAGATTTAATTGGTTTTGAACAAATTATACAAGATGCTATAAATTTACATAAACATAGAGGAACTCCTTCAAAAATTGATTTAGCAAATGAAACTAAAAATCAATTACCTGGAGCTAGACTGGAAGGAATAGATGCTTCTAAAGTTGTGAGTGGAAGATTTGATATAGATAGGATTTCTTTAGTTGATCATAATGATTTAGAAAATAATGGTCTTTTGACACACGCTGCTTTAGATTCTT
>Ga0307378_10008163_pt1 | contig 13953 bp, 16 predicted proteins | sample UN1MG_FD_202238 | JGI IMG/M metagenome (GOLD analysis project Ga0307378, IMG submission 202238) | Soil microbial communities from Risofladan, Vaasa, Finland - UN-1 | ecosystem: Environmental > Terrestrial > Soil > Coastal area > Acid sulfate soil | place: Finland: Risofladan, Vaasa | collected... | reverse complement strand
AACCGGCTGGGGGTAAAAACATTATTCATTGAACCGGGGAGTCCCTGGGAGAACGGGTATATAGAATCATTCAATGGTAAGTTGAGGGATGAGTTACTAAAACGGGAGGTATTCACCACTTTAACTGAAGCGAAGGTATTGATTGAGCAATGGAGGAGAGAGTACAATCAGGATTGCATACCCAACGTACCCACCTGCCCTTTAGCCTTAAAGTGGCCATAGGTAGGGCAAAATAGAGGTAAATACATCCACGTAGTCATCGGGATGTTTGTCCACTCATGCGTACTCGTGGGCAATACCGTTTAGCTTCGCGATAAAGGCTTAATGAGTAATATATTTTTATAAAAATTGACATATAGTCGCCTACGACATATACTTCAATTCCTACTAAATCAATACTCTTTAACTATATCAATAAAGAAGTTATAATTAATTAAAAAGGAGAGCTATTTATGTATGCACTACTATTTACCTTTAAATTGGGACCAAATATGAGACCAGCGGCTGAACAAATAGCCGATCAATCATTCCCTGGTTATAAAAGTATGAAAGGTTTCAAAAGCGCCACATACATTGGTGATTACGAATCAGGTGAATATGCTGCGCTGAGTATCTGGGAATCAAAGGAAGATTTAGACGCTGCAACTGAGATAATGCGTCCTAAGACAGAAGAAGCTCTTGCTAATATAGTTAAAGAACCCCCTGTTCGAAAAGTATACGAAGTATACGAACCGAAATAAAAAGCGGATAGTGAGTTCCATAGTCAGTAAAATACCTTCATCTAGCTTATAGATGAAGGTATTTATATTCATGCCATTGGTATATCCACGTATTAAATTTCATACTTCGAAGTTATTTTATCTGTCCTTTGAATATAAGAACAAACATCGGGATGTTTGTCCACTCATGCGTATAGCTGTCTAATTCCTTTTAGCTTTTCTATTAAATGAAATTTAACACTGCACGAACATCGAGACATAGGTTAACCCGTAGTAAAAACTAACATTATAACGGGACTCCTTTTCGGTGGGCATTTCATTATAGCGTTATTAATGAGGTTAGAAATCAGGTATACCCCTTACTTGTCCGCCCTCAACATATTCCACAATGAAGTAATACATACTATTTTTCATAGTAATTAAATCCTACTTTTAGACAGTATATTTAGTCCTTTTGGATACTTGTGGATAGTGGTTTGATGAATTAATATTAAAACCCTCCTAACATGGAGGTGTATTTACTAGACTAATAGAAGGCAGGAGGCGGTGTGCCCCAGGTCGAGGGAACGATAAGGTAATTACAAAAGAAAGGAGGTGATAAAGAGTGAAAAGGTTAATGTTGAAACTAACCCTAGTCGGTACCATTCTGGCACTACTGCTGGCTATTGCTGTACCTGGTATTGCTTTAGCTGCTCCACCAGATGAGGAAAATCCATTTGTCTGTCCTTCAGTAAATCCCAATAATCCTAATGGCATGTGGTTGATAGGTGCTCATGGTGCCTATTATGTGATTGTGCCGACTAGAGGGCACGACGGAGTGTCCAAGGTTCATGTGAAGATTCCGGACCATGTCGAGGATCAAGCCCAGACTTCAGCAGGTTGGGGACTATACCATAAGCTTCCGTCCTACCCCTATTTCGAGGGTGATACGATGGTTCTGCATCCGGACGGTAAAGATTTTATCCTGGATGAGTTCGGAATTGACATTGGTGGCGCGATGATGATTCACGTTGAACCGTCCGACACACCTTCATGGGACGGAATGACGCTCTACGCAAATGTACCCCTATTCGCGGCTGCGTTCTGGTAAACATACGCAACATTCTCACATTCCCAGGATTTAGCCCATACGTTGAGCATTGATTCTACCAAAGGGGGGCACCTGAATAAAGTGCCCTCCCTTTAAGAGGTTTGCAGTGTATGTGGTAAGCCAATTTCTTTCCTTAAGTTAATAAATAAAATCAATTGAGTAATGACACATATATTACCCGATTGATTGCAATGAGTAAATAAATGAGTGCGTATAAAAGTCCAATTGAGAGTTGGTGGGTTTTACCAGGGTTTAAAATCGAGCTAGTAGCTACAGGCTTGGATTTACCTGTTAATCTGGCATTTGTTCCAGAACCTGATAGCGAATCTACAGCCCCACTTCTGTACGTAACAGAACTCTACGGTCAGGTTAAAGTAATAACTAACGATTGGAAAGTACATACATATGCAGATAACCTACTGAATTATGAGCCAGATCATCGATTTCCGGGAACAGGTGAATCTGGCGTTACGGGACTCTGTATTGAACCTAATACGGGGGACTTATTCTTATCGATGATATATGAAGACAAAGGCGAGACTAAAGGTAAGGTAGTCAGAACCTCGAGTAAAGATGGGCTCAAGGTGGAATCCATGCAAACAGTTATAGAGGACATCCGGTCAGTTAAAGCCGCTCATCAAATACAAGCGGTAACTATTGGATCTGATGGCAAGTTGTATGTAAATGTCGGTGATGGGATGATTGAACCGGAAGTCGCCCAAGATGATAATGATTTGCGTGGCAAGATTTTGAGAATCAATTTGGATGGGTCAATTCCAGAAGACAATCCAAATTCAGCAAGCCTGGTATATGCCAAAGGTTTAAGGAATCCTTTTGGAGCTGCTTGGCGTAAGAGTGACCAGACTCTTTTTATTTCTGATAATGGGCCAAATCAGGACGATAGAATAGCCAAGGTAGAAGCTGGCAAGAACTATGGCTGGCCGGAAACAATGCGACAGAATTCACTATTCTGGTGGGAATTTACCCAAGCACCAACCGCGATCGGTTTCATGCAAGCCGGACAATTTCCAGCAGATTATGACGATGAATTGTTTGTAGCTTTGTTTGGTGCATCATATCAAAAAGGGAGAGCAATAAAAGGTAAAAAGATAGTAAAAATCAGGCTCAATGAAAATGACTCTGGTATTAGCTCATATGATGAATTTGTAACCTATATTGGTGAGGGACCAGCAAGTCCTTGTGGTTTAGCTTTTGGGCCAGACGGTTTGTATTTTACTGACTTGCATGGAGAAAAAAATGGCTTAACTAAAATGCCGAGTGGCAATATCTTTAGAGTATCCGTCAGAGAATAGGAAAAGGAGAGTAAAAATGAAAGTCTCTGACACTAAAGAGAGTCTGATGAAATGCATTTGTATGAACTGCCCGACCCATACACAAGAGATGAAGGACAAGATGCAAGGACTCTTCTGTGCTAGAGGTAAGAGCAATTTGCAGTTCGAAAGAAGGGGCTGTATTTGTGGAGAATGTCCGATTTCTAGTGAAAACAGGCTATCGGGTAGCTATTTCTGCAATATGGGGGCAGCTCAGTAAATTAAATGAAAATGTCAAGCATTATAATAAATAAACTTGATAAGGAGGGTTACCGATGAGCGAAGTAACTAGGACAAAGGAGAATCTGCAAAAATGTCAATGTATGAAATGCCCAACTTATACATTTATGTGCAAGGTGAAATCAATGCCAGGTAATATTATGGCGATGATGAGTGATATTGGTAAAAAGGACCATATGGAAGCCATGTATTGTGCGTTTGATAAAAGCAAATGTATAGACGAGGAAAAAGGCTGCATTTGCATGACATGTGAACTTTTTAAAGAATACAATCTTGACAAAGCATATTATTGCCTTGGTGGTAAAGCTGCGAAAATGTAGTATTTACGACTCGGATTAATAATAGATTGGCTGTTACTAATGGCCCTTTGACTAGACTGCATCGCTGAGGGTGGATAGGTGTGGTTAGAAGGTTTTAACCTATTTAATCATGTCCTATCTCCGTTCGTTGTGCCACTTCCAGCCTTAGAGTTACCGATTTCTTGTTATTATATAATAATTAAGGAGCCTGATTTATCACCAGACGCCTTCAAGTCAAATTAATTTGAAGCAGAACTCATTCACCATTGCACGAACATAGGGAAGAACTGAACACCATTGTAAGCTACATGTGCTCATTAGCGCAGAAATCCGCGAACACAAATTGGCTGGCCAGACGCTTTTACTGGCATGAGTTGACGTGTAGTAGAGACGTGCGCGAGTGTTTGAGTCAGCCTAAAATTCATCAACAAAGCTTAGGGTTCGAATCCCCTTGGCTGGAGCTGGGGTATCAATAGGTAGAACTTTTTCCACCAAGTTTGCCTTAGTTTACTAAATATGCTGGTTCAAGTCCAGTAATGTGGGCCTTGGTTGACAGTTCCCGAACTCCTGTTTGAGAAAAGAAGGCTGATTCCAGAACTACAACAGATTCTCTTATCCAGGTAAATTAAAACCGTATTTAGCCCTCTACGATAAGCAGTACTGAACAATATGCTAAATTATTACTTGACGCATTTCCTTTGCAACCTTATAATTCGGCAAATAATTAAATAGTAGCCAGTAAGGTTACATATATTGATTTAACGGGCTTATGAAATGAAAATCCATCGTTTACTCGGCATTATTATATACCTTTTGAACCACGAAGTTGCCAGTTCTCGCCTCTTGGCAGAAAAATTCGAGGTATCCAGGCGTACTATACAAAGAGATATTGATGCGATAAACCTCGCTGGTATTCCTATCGTTTCCATACAGGGCAGCCCTGAGGTGCGGGAAAAGGTCGCTATGCAGCGGGAGCCTGAAATCAGCTTCAACTATATGAGCAGTTTCGACAGGGAAATCAACACCGAGTTGTTTGAAAAACCCGATCTTGCTATGGGGCCGTATATCGATCCACAAAGCAACCGCAGGTTTAAGCTGGACATCAACGTATATTTGATTGACGGCTGCCTTTCAGTGGAAATTGAGTACAACAAAAAGCAATACCATCAAGAAACGATCCAACGCCTGGGGACAGAATTTGAAAACCAATTAAAAGACATCGTCAAACATTGTTCCGAATCCGGACAAAATACCATACATACCCCTTCGGATTTCGGTGCACGCGATCTCTCAATAAACGATTTCGACGAAATCATGAATATGTTGGATCAATAAGGAGGATACTGATATGAAACAATTTGACATTTATGACACCGGCGCTTTGTACATGCAAAACATGGCCCCACAAAGCCAGGAAGCTTTCAGGAAATATTACGCTGAGATATTTTCATGCTGTACGTCCGGCAGGGTTCATGATTGCTCTATCGGTGCAGGGGGGACCACATTGCCAATGGCTAAACTTGGGTACGAGGTATCCGGTTCAGACTTAAGCCAAAACCTGCTGGCAAAAGCAAAAGAGAATTTCAACTCAGCAGGCTTCTCAATTCCTCTGTTCCAAGCCGATTTTACCAAGCTGGATGAACACCTTAGCACCGAATATGACATAATCATGTCCACAGGGAATTCGCTTCCGCATGTGGACGCAGCCGGTTTCACATCCTTTGTTCAAGCAGCCCATAAATGTATACGGCCAAACGGTTATTTATATTTTGATATACGCAATTGGGATAAAATCCTTCGGGAAAGACCTATATTTATAGCGAGAGACCCTTTTGTTATGACCGCCGAAAAGCATGAAAGCCTGTATCAAATATTCCAATGGAATGCCGACAATTCGGTCACGTTCATTTTCGTAACCTCTGTTGACGAAAACGGTGTGCATGTAAGAGAAAGCGCAACTGTGGCGCCCAAATATTATCCCCTGCTGAAAAAGGACTTGGAGTCCATCCTGCATGATAACGGATTTGAATTGACTTCATACTATAATATGGACGCTCTTTGGCACAGGGACAAGAACAGCGCTCCCGGCGATACCGATTTTGAAACGTTGGATTGGTATGGCGCACTGTTTAAAAAGCTGTAGGAAGAAACAAATATAGTAAATTACCGGTACATTCCTAATAAGTTTAGAAGAAGTTATGGTAAAGGAAAACTAAATGCTCAAGATAATCTTGAAATAAACAACTTCAATATAATGCTCCAAAAAAAGCAACGTCATCTTGGGCATTCTTTTGTATCAAGAACTTCAATATATACGCTAGCTTATGGCAGAAATACAGCTATTGTTGCATTACGTGCGGTGATTTCAAATCCACTTACATCCGAATCTGATATTGAAGAAATCCTCAATGAACAAGTAGAAATTGTAGATAGCTTTTTTAGTGCGTGATTCAGATTAAATTGTGAATGCTCCGATCATTAAAGGAAATAGTGATTATGAGCGATGTTTATGAAAAGTTTAGAAACCTGCCGCTTGAAAAGCGAGAACAAGCTCTAAAGTTATTGCGAGAAAGAAAGCCATCGCCTCCGATTAAAATCCAACCTATTAGAAGTACTAAATCTTCACTTTCATATGTTCATGATTGGACAATACCAGGTAATGAATGAATAGAATATTATCGAGAGCATCATTAATTCCTGATGATGTTTACTTAACTGGAGCTGAGGGGACGGAACAAAGAACTTTCCAGTTAAAATTCAGTTTAATATTATGACTTTTAATCAGGGTGTCACAGGTTCGAGACCTGTACGGCCTACCAAACAAAACTATTCCACACCCCGGAATTCAAATATTTTTAGAGTTGTCCGTTACACATTAGAGGTCGTGAGCTCGAATCCCCCAAGGCCCACCAAAGAAGATTATTCCACACCAAGGTCTTGAGGCTTTCTTCGAACTGTCAGTTACCTCAAATGCCGGCAAATATACTAAGGGAAATCAATACAACTGTCTAAATTATCAGGACGACATCTAAGCAAACGGTTATATGCTTTTCCACTACCAACTTTCAAACCATACTTTTTAATAGCAAGAATTGCATACTCCGAACACGTCGGATAAAAACGACACCTGTTTCTTAGCATCGGTGATATTATTTTTTGGTAAAATCGTATTACTGCCACAACCAGTTTGGATATGAGACTATTAAACTTCATGTATAACTTCCTCTTTTACAATAGCCTTCGAACCACACTTTGGGCATTTATTCAAATCAATTACTTCCTTATCTGGTATAAACAATGCTGGAAGACAACCACTACAACATGTGAGTGCTTTCCCTGCATTTTGTAATGAAGCAGCTACATTTTCGGTTTCTTCCTTTTTGCCATAAAACCAAACATTCCCACATGCCTTGCAGGTATTTTTAGTTTCCTTTATTTTCTTTTTCGGTTGGGATTTATTGTCGGGTATTACAGTGGAAGTTTGAGAGATTATTTTAACTTGGTTTTGAATTTCCTCTTGTTTTGTTTGTTCAAGGTTCCTCCACCATCGGAGCATAGAATTCGAATCATCAAGCACATTCGCTGGGGCCTCACCTTTTACAACAAGCTCCTTGATTACTATCTCCAAATACTTGATGCCTTCTTCATCGTTACTATTCATATGACTACTCCAAAACATATTATTGAAGGTACAATACTTCTGTTCCTTACTACCTCTTTCTCTATGATTGTTAAACAAGACTACTGTCCAGTGATTATATGTATAGCTAAATATGCTGTCAATAAGATTGATGGTAATAATTTATGAGCCTAGTTGAAAAGGCAATACATGACATTGAACTCGTCCTAGTCGTATATCTATTGCTTTATAATTAAGATATGTACATGCGTAGCTTATCCACAATCCATATCATACCCTCGGTATCCCGCCCACAGTATTGTTCCAGATCAGTCATCACTTTCGCTCTCTCTGCTTCAGGTATATCACCGAATGTTGCTGATAGGAAAGAGATGCTGGCTAATTGCCCATCGGAAATGGCAAGATCCTCATATCCCACGCCTGTAGTTGCCGGCATCACAGCCTTAAGCGAAGCGCTCCCCTTCTGAGCGGGATTATAGTAATCGAAGTTTCTAAACGGCACCAGTAAATCAACCAATCTGCTACACACCTGCTCTATCCAGTCACTATACTCCGGAAAGGCCGTGGAGAGGTCTCTCAATATTCCTTCTTCAAATCCCTTGCTATATACGAGGATACTGCCTTCATTACCGATAGCTTTCCTAAGTTCAGCAAGTAAAGCAGGTCTAGGATCATCGGTGCCACTAGCAAGGAAAGAAAAATGTTCCGGCTGTGAAAACTCATCTTTGACGACGTGAAGGGAGAACTGGAATGGAGTATGCTGATACGGTCGGGTGCCATCAAAAAGCGGCACCACAGGATTAATTGTTTCAAAATCAAGATAGTACAGGGGATAATGCAGAGAGGAAAGGAATTCCCGGATAGCTTCCTTGTTTATGAACGGTTCGCCATTAGCAAGACAAGCCTGCTGAATAAGCTGTTTTTCGCTTAATTTGTATCCATCAGGGATGTCTCTGATGGATATGATGCCGCTGTTAAATAGGTCAAAGGATCTATTCCCACCATAATACAGAGTGAATATATTCTCTTCTGGAAGGAAATCCCAGCACTCTGTTAGCGGACATTCATAGGGATCGCGACAATGTCGTCCGATTGTTACTTCAGGACAACTCTCTCGGTTTATGATATTTATCATATTATCAATTCTGTCTTGCATACCTATACTTGCTATTTCAACTTCTGCAGTAATATCATGCACATTAAGAAGGCCTTCTGGGTCAATCTCCCCATCTTTAATGTACTGATTATTAATTAAGACTAAGAAGCACTTTCTAATTTTTAATCCAGCCTTGCCACAGCAGTACTTTTGGAAAGCAATATCTTCAATATGAATATCTTTAACATTTGTAGAACTCTTTACTTCAAGAATGTCCCACTCTTCTTCACCAGCTGGAAAGAGGATGTCGACCCTGGAGTAAAGGTTCCCTGAAATCATTCCGGCTTCAAATAATGGCTTCCTTCCTTTCATTAATCTTTTCGTTTGGTCGATATTGTCCTTAAAACTCTCCTGTGGTACGTCAATGCCGTCAAAAAACAGCTTCTTGGCTAGTTCTCCAACTAGATTACCTTGTTCAAATATATACTGTGTCACAGGGTCAGTATCTGGTATTCTTTCCTGGTCGTTGGAGACAACCCATAAATATCGAGGACATTGTAGACCACTTAGGTATTTAGATTTACTCAATATTATAGATTTCATTACTATACCCTCCCTCGTGGCGGCAATAATCTATCTTGGCATTTATACTGACGAAGTGCGTTCAATGTGTGTTTCACTAAAATATACCCTCCACACTCAGCAGCAATATCTACTTTTACTTATCGGTCTCACATTCTTGGACTCCTGCCAAACTCTCATCTATTTTCGTTATTTAACAGGTAGTTCATTCCTAATAGCGAATGTAAACCTAATATGTATAGCTACCCAACAAAAATGTAGTCTATAATGATACACCTCTTCTCCAAAGTTCCGTAAATTCTGGAGGATTCTCCTCAAGATTTAAACTACCGCGTTGTCCTCGAATAAGCGAGCCAATAGGCAAGACATTGAAAGCTATGTTATCGGAAATTATGTAGCGATCATGGAGACTTCCAAGGATCTTAGAATCAGTAAGAATCTTAATATCCGCCTTGACACTTAGAAATTCTAACTCCTTTCTGAAAGCTGGGAAATTACGTCTTAAGCGACCTAAATGCCGGTCACCGATGTTATTACTGCCTAAAATACGAATTTCTGTTACATTTGGGGTTTCGTCGTGGCACCAATCTTCAAGTAGGTCAAAACCATCCGGAAGGAAGTGCTTGTCAAGCCACCATAAATACCCGGTGCAACAATTAAATATCTTGAACATATTGATTTTATTTCGGTATGGTAAATTAGGTTCTATCGGATATGATATAGTTACGTCTTCAAAGGGAACCCTATCCACTATTACTCTAGTAAGATTACTATCAGTGCCAATTATATAGAGGCCAATTCCTAATTCCTGTAACTCACTTGCTAATGGCTCTTTCTGTATACCATCCGGGATAACAAAATAGATAGAAAGATCTACCAACTGACGCCGAACTTCCACAAGAGAAGGCCAATCCGGGGTCTGTTTATAAGAACTTGAATTCTCCCGTACTACAATAGCCGCATCACTGACACGTCCACGCAGTGTACGTCTTACTCTTATAGGAGCTCGCCATTCAAGAGATGAAGAGAGATCAACCCATTCTGAGATGTGGAATCCATTATTACGAAAATAACAGAGGGTTATGTCTTCACATTTAGCAAGTTCCAAAAGACTTACCTCCGGATGAGATAATCAAGACGCGCTCATGAGGGAAACCTTACCCTCAACAAGGAGGTTATCGCTTTTGAGTATGGACTCGGACCCCAGTCCATCCACGTACCTCCTTCAGGTAAAGGCATCTTAGTGAAATGACTACCCTCGTCTATGAGGATGAAAAACCCATAGTTCGCTACACGTTCCGCTACAAATTTCCGCACACGGTCTATGTCAGGTTCGACTCCACCGTATTTCTTAGAATTCCAAAATACCCTTGAAGGAAACAGTTTTCCGGCTGAAATATCCAACGTACCACGATGATGGTCAGGTTCGTATTTTATCTCCACTGCCGTGAGTGTCGAGTCGTCCTTGTTGATGATCGCTAGGTCAACCTGTTTGCCCCCAACTAATTTGTGATTGTCGTAAATACAGACAGGCAGTCTCCGCCTTTCCGCCTCCTCAATCATGTGTGTCTGCAGCGTCCAGACGATGTCGCGCTCCATGAAAAAGCGAAAAGATCGGTAATTGGCCTGTAACCACGTTAAAGACCCTTCGAACAGCGATGAAAGCGGGTCCTGAAAAGCTGCGTCCACTACTTTCCTCTTGTGCCCAATACGAGTTGCATTATTATTTGCATCCATTATAGCATGGTCCGCAGGTTACACCTTCTGACAGTATGTTAACGGCTCTATAAAATGGTGCGCCAAATTTCACGCCTGAAGACTAGACATAAGACTATAAGTTAAAAAAGGAACGTTAACACAATATGATTGATTACTATGCATTGCATTAATATTGCTCTACACAATACAATGAAGTTAGCTAAATTTACTTAGAAAACTTGCTGAGGGATTACTGCAGATGAAAAAGTGGCTGTTTGTTGCGATGGCATTAATCTTAACCTCGAGTGGAATGCTAGCAGGTTGCAGTGGTGGAAAAACCGAAGGAGGGAAACCTATTGGAGTAATTGAAGTCCCCGGAGGACCAAAGATCGAGGTTGTTTATGCTGATGATTTTCCCGAAGAGTTAGAACTCAATTGGGAAACAATTGGCATGAGTGGTTTTCAGTTATCCCTATGGGGAACATTAAAAAATACTTCTGACAAAATACTGAGTTTTGATCAAATAGCCTTTGTACTAGATGGAGAAAAGGTTGGTCATTGGCCATTACTGGGAATCTGCACCTTACGGCCTCACGAGGAAGAAAAGTTTGGGTGGGGAGGAGTTGGCTATTCTGAATATTCAAAGGTTCTCGAGGTTAAAATTATAGGTTTTGAAGACATTAGTGGTTCAGCCCAGGAGGTTGTAACAATTCAGATTTCAGACGGACTAAGGATTGATTTGGTTTATGGAGGGCCTCCTGAACTGAAGATCAAATGGGAAGAACTAGATCTGTGGTGGGGTATATCAGGAACTATCAAGAATGTTTCTAACCAAACGGTAAGGTTTAATAGGATCGCCTTTATTTTAGATGGGCAAGAAATAAATCATTGGCCTTCAGTTGGAGACTGCATCTTGGAGTCTGGTGAAGAAAGGAAATTTGAATCAGGAGGACTTGGCTATTCTGAATTTTCAAAACTACTTGAGGCGAAAATTGAAGAGTTTGAGGTGCTTGGAGGCTCAGCAACGACGCCTACACCAGTCTCCTCTGCCCTCTTTGAGGTAGCCAACTTCGACCTATCCGAACTGATTGAGTTACGCAACGTTGTAGGTGAAGTGCTAACACAGGCTAAGTTGATAGCCAGTGAAGACGAAAGGCGTTTGCTCACTCAAGCAGACACAGTCCTAGGTGCGATTAAGTCTGACAGCGAAATACAAGATATCGTTAGGGAGAAGACACAACAAGAGAGGCTTATTCTGGATACGTTAAGTATGGTATTTGCTGAAGGGCTTAAATACTGGGCCAAGGTTTTCTACTATATTGACATCCCATCACCGGTAGGGGAAGCAATAGCTAAGGGTGCGGAGGAACTGGGTAATCGCCTCGCTGAGTGGTGGTGGCTAGGAGACCTCAGCTTGGTCAAAATATCACAAACTGACGGCAGTATTGCATACTTAACATATGACAAAAGTGTGGGTGAAGTCTGGGCTAACTTCGATATCTATGACCCGGTTGGTCGAGTATACATGTATATACCGGTTGAGCTACGCTTAGTTTCACCCGAAGGGGGTGGTAACATAGTTCTTTCCGAAGGGGTCAGACCAGTCATGGAGAAGTGCAGGATTACGTACCGCTTTGGAGGCTCAGAACCAACCACTCCAGAGCAAGAGATGACACCGGGAGAAGTAGCGGTGAGGTTTTATTATTTGCTAAACGAAGGAAAATATAATGAGGCCGAGATGCTTTTAAGCCTCGGCGGAGAAGATTTCTCAAAGCTTTTCCCAGAGGCTGCCTTGGAGTCATTTAATGAAGAATTTTTTCAGAGCCGCCAACTAAATAATATTGACGTTGGTAGAATTCAATATAAGGAAGAGGGTACCGAAGCTATTATTCATTACATCGAATTCTATTTTGAAGATGGAAGTTATGTAGTCTTTGATGATGGAATAGAACTTGTATTAGAAAATGGTGTGTGGAAAATGGAAGAGTATTGTTATTAATATTACAGTAAAGACACTGAACCATTATCTTGAAAAGGAAGTGACCTGCCCCCCAAAAACTGGTCCAGTTATAATGTTAGGACAGGGAAGAAGTGTGGAAAATTTTCCCCGTTCGGGGGCTCCAACCCAGACACACCGATGAGTAAAATGCATAGCTAAATAGGCGTGGCAAATCAACAAAAGGGCAGAATTGTGTGATCATAGCAAAAGGGCTGGACATGCCTCCGTTGGAAATATCCAGCCCTCATTAAGCCCCTATATTGTTATTAGGATTATGCCTTTCCTATCCTAAACATCTTGGTCCCACACGTTGGACAGGTGCCTTGAGTCGCCGGTTTACCATTCTTCATAGTTATGCTTCTAGTATCTTTCATTTCCCTTTTAGCCTTACATTTCATACAGTATGCTTGCATCTGATTGACCTCCTTTTAGTATCTATTTTTCAGGTTCTTCTGCAATACCGGCTTCGGGTTCCTCTTCGCTTGTTTCAGATTCTTCTTCAACGCCAGCCTCAGCTTGGCTATTCTCAGTTCCCGCAAGCTTCACCTTAACTGCTGCGGGGCGATTATCACGTCCCTGACCCTTCTCAAATTCCACTTCCTGCCCTTCACGAAGGCTATTAAATTCCACTCCGTCAAGCTCGTTGCGATGGAAGAAAAGGTCTGTTCCATCCTCTGTCTTGATAAACCCAAAACCACGGTCCATGAGCCGTGCGATTGTGCCCTTAACCATATGATACTCCTTTTTAGACTTGAGTTTAGTCCCGTCGTGAGGGTTTGTCAATATGTAAAAAGGAACGTTTTTAACATTTCGTATTAGAAAAACTAAATCTGATCCACAGTTATGGTATCAAGGTATAAGTGATTCCAAAATCTGCTAACAATAGCAATTATCTAAGGGTTATGTTTTCGTTAAGTCAATAAAGGGCCACCTTGTCCATTTTATGATCGTTGTGATGTCATACAAAATCTCAAAGAGCTTTATCACAGACCAGAGATTTATAGAAATGACAACTGGATTTCACTAATAGACTTAATTAATGCTGTACACTAACCGAATAACGAGGTCTTGTCAATAAGTGTGTAAATGTCAGGCAATGGCGAGCACCTCTTCCTGCTTAGTTTCGGTTTCTTCATTCTTCTCCTAGAAGCCAAACTCCAAGTAGACCTGCATCAGCTTCTCCGGGGCGTCCAACCGGTGGAACCTTTGCTCAGCCAGCAGTAGCATCTTCCAGATTACGGCCGTGGCATTCTCAACCT